>Ga0213866_10000037_pt1 | contig 110977 bp, 145 predicted proteins | sample PICome_11_FD_160079 | JGI IMG/M metagenome (GOLD analysis project Ga0213866, IMG submission 160079) | Coastal seawater microbial communities near Pivers Island, North Carolina, United States - PICO284 | ecosystem: Environmental > Aquatic > Marine > Coastal | place: USA: North Carolina... | reverse complement strand
TTGACATTGACCATCGTTTTTTTGTATACTATTCATAGTTAATAAAGAAAGGAGAAATATTAATGTTAGACGTAAGAATATTAGGAGGCCAACCAGAACCTTCCTTAACAATGGACGGTTATGAGATTGTAGATTTTGAATTGAGAACAAGAGACTCAGAATTATTTGAACAAGGCAAACAACTTGTCAACGATTATATTGATGCTAACCCTACATGGGAAGGTTGTCAATTATTTATTAATGACCCTATGACTGTAGGAATTTATCCACAAGATTCAGAGGGTGCTACATTTAATGATATTGTTTTAGAATTAGAAGCATTAGGTTTCTATGGTAAAGCAGCCGGTTACAGTGAGGTGAAATAATGGTATTAGTTCCACAAACATTAAAAACAGAATTAAAAGAATTATATTTAAACGATAGATTTTATAAAGATTTAGTGACGATACAATCTTTTATTATTCAAGACGATATTGATTTAAACCCTATACATCAGAGACCTGATGTCGGTGATATTAATAAAAAGAGAGGTATTGTTGAACATGTTCTTATTGGTTTAAATATCGGTGAGATTACTTTAAACGATGCTGGTGAAGATTATCAAGGTAAGTATAGATATGAATCACTTGATGGTGGACACAGAAAGAGAGCAATTAAAGAATTTGTTGCAGGTAAGTTCTCTTTATCTGATGGTAGATTTTTCAAAGACTTAACAAAGAATGAAAGAAATAAATTCTTATCAACATATATTACTTTTGTTTATTACAAAGATTTAAGAAATGAAGAAAAAGGTATTGTCTTCAGAGCATTGAACAAAACAACAACAATGACAAAACAAGAAATCAGAAATGCATACGGTGATACTCCTCTTGCAAACTATGTCAGAAACTTTGTCAGAGTAACACCACATGAAATATGGGATTACGTAGCATTCGATAACGACAGATTAAAAATTGAAGAACTTGTTGCAAGAATTGTAACAATGACTTTAGGAAAATTACCCCTAGAAACACCAGCATGTGATAAGAGTTTAGATAAACTATATGCTAACGATAATATTTCTTTGAGAGATATGGAAAAAGTTCACAAGAAAATACTTGCAGTCTATAACTTCATTATCGAAATGGCAAAAGCAAGAAATCTTAAGTATGCTTCTAAAAGCACTAACACTACAAGAACAAAAGTTGGTAAAGGTGAGTTCAGTCTTTGGTTAAGAATCTATTTCCATTGTGCTGAGACTTACGGTGAGAAATTCATGGTTATCGATTACGACAAGTTGTGGGTAAAAGTTAACAGCATTTATCAAAACGTAACTCAAAACGTTGCAGACTTAGATGAGAGATTCCTTAACCCTTACGATGGGTTACCTGTTCTAGACGAAACAAAAACACCAGCACAACAATTCAAATCAGTCTTAGGAGAGTGGAAAAGTGCTAAAGTTCTTAGATATGCAATACAGATGTTAATCGCAGAAGGGTTAGACTTTTCTCAGTATGTCTCAGAAGGCAAGAGAACAGGCAGGACGTTCAGTGAAACACAAATGCAGTCTATGTTAGCAATACAGGAATTTGTCTGTGGTGTAGACGGTGAAGACTTAGTCTATGCAGATGCAGAAGGTGGTCACAAAACTTCAGCAAAGAATAACGGTAGCACCGACACGAGTAACCTTGTAATGATAAGAGCAAAGTGGAATCAAGATATGTCAGATATGAATTACGATGACTACATGGTTCTCTGGAATAAAGCAAACAAGGGCAAAGACGAATATGTTTACGTCAACAAATTAGTAGGCAAAAACAAATGATATCTTTTGCACTAAAAGGTTTATATAATATATTTGCGATATTATGGTTTCTCTGTAATCTCGCAACGATATTAATTTTATTAATTATATTATACGTATGGGCATTCGATGGCTCATGGATACAAATATGTAAGGCATTATTATGGTAAAACAAAAATTTACACCAGAAGAAATTAAAAACAGCGACAGAATATTTAAGTCAGCAACACCCAAGTATACTTTAGATTGGAAAGTTAAATGGGTTGCAAGTATCTTTGTATTGGTTGCAATGTCGTTTCGTGGTGTAGCAGGTTATGAAATCTATGACTTAACATTATCAATCGTAGGGATTGCATTATGGTTATGGGTGTCCGTTCTATGGAATGACAGAGCATTAATCATGTTGAACGGTGCAGGTTTATTATTATTGATAAGAAACTTTGTTGAATATATTTTTTAAAAGTCACTTACATTATAATATGTTATATTATATAATAATAGTTTAGGGTCGCAAGACTCGGCGAAGGGATAAGGGATTCAAGTATCACAAAATCCACAAGTTAGTACATGATTGATGTGTGCGAATCCCCCCTCGTTTTTATGAGACTAAATACAAGCATGAGTATACCAGAATTAAACACACTATCTTTATTTGTCTTTCATATATTTTTTATTGCTGGACTTTTTTACTTTGCATACAATCTAGGCAAACGTGAAGGTGCAACATCAATGATTGAAGACATGATAGATAGAAAACTTTTTACTCTTAACGAATTTAAAAATAAATATTTGGATTAAATTATGAAAATAGTTGGAATAAATCATTCACATGATACATCAGTTGCTGTAGTACAAGACGGTCAAGTACAATCAGTCTTTGAAGAAGAGAGAAGCAGACGAGAAAAATATTGGACACCTAGTGATGGTTACCATGAAGATATGGGATTACTTTGTGTTGAACACTACGGTGTTAATATAGATGCAGATAAAGTTGCATTCGCATCTTTTGATAGACGAGATAAAAAACTTATGCTCGGTAAGAAAATATATGATGACAGATTACTACAAAAAAATCTTATCGAAGCAATCGCAGAAAAACATTTATCTGAGACAAGAGTTAAAGAACTACAAGAAAAGTTTGGACCGAATGTCATTGAAGACTTTTTATTAGTGGGTGAAGGAGACGACCACGAGTTCAATCAAGTTTTTGCAAATCAATTTGATAAAGATAGAGTTGAATTCGAATGGAAGTTAGAACATCATTTCTTTCATGCAATTTGTGGCTCACACTTTTCACCATATGAAGAAAGTATTGTCATTACTATGGATGGTGGTGGTGTCAGGTCATACTTCGATGAGTATCCTGGATATCAAGAAATCGAATGTATCTGGCATCACAAAGGTGATACAGTAACACCTCTTTGGAAAAAGTTATCAAATCATAGACAAGTCTCAGACATTCAATCAGAATACTTTGAGAATTGGGGAGAGAACTGCACCCACTGTAAAACAGACCACGAAGAAAATATAGACGGTGTTGATTGTGTCTTTACATCAATGCCTTCAAACGGTATGAACTTCAGTAACATGTCTCATGCATTGGGTTGTGATGAATCAGGTCGTGCGGCAGGTAAAGTTATGGGAATGGCATCATATGGTGATTTACTTCCTAACGTTTATACAAAACATTCAGTCGCACAATTACTTGAGTTAGATTCATTTAAAGCAACATGTGGCACAATTCAAAAAGCAATCGACTATTTACCAGACGTTAAGAACATTGTTCTGAGTGGTGGGTTTGCCTTGAATTGCACAAACAATGCAAAATATTTAAGAGAGTTTCCTGACCATCAATTCTTTGTTGACCCAATACCACATGATGGTGGGACAGCAGTTGGGGCGGCATTACATGAATGGAGATTAGATAATGAAGATAACTGAAATACATAGAGACATAGATGTCGTTGTTGATTTACTTGCAAACAAAGAACAAATTGTAGGCATCTGGCAGAACCATAGTGAATGGGGACCGAGAGCATTAGGCAATCGTTCAATACTCTTTGACCCTAGACACCCGAATGCAAAAAATATTGTTAACACGGTAAAGAGAAGAGAACCTTATCGACCATTTGCCTGTACTGTACTAAAAGAAAATGCCTCTGATTATTTTGAAATGTTACAACTCGAAGAATCACCTTACATGTCGTTTGCATTACAATGTAAAGAGAGAGCATTAGCAGAAATACCAACTCTTGTTCATGCAGACAATACGTGTCGTATTCAAACAGTAACACGAGAGCAGAATAAAAACTATTACGATTTAATTAAAGCATTTGGTGAAGAAACAGGAACACCAATTATATTCAACACATCATTTAATCTAGGTGGTGAGGCAATCGTTGAATCAATCTATGATGCTATTGATACTTGTAACAGGTCAGATATAAATCATCTGTATGTTCCTGATGACCAAGACGTTTATATACCTTACGAAATTCTAAGAGACAAAACAACTCTTAACTTTAATGATGAAGAAGACGAATAAATAATCGTGTGGAACTAGAAGTAACAGACATAGCAATTAAAGAATTACTAAGAAGACAAAAGCAAGATTCAGACTTACAGTTCATACGTCTAGGAGTTACAGGTGGTGGTTGTGCTGGATTTGAATACGTTTTTAAAGATGCAGTCTTACCAACCAAAGAAGATACTATCTTAGATTATGGTAAGTTTAGTTTTGTAGTAGATGAATTAAGTCAACCTTATTTAAATGGAATGACATTAGATTATGTGACTGAAGGTCTCAATGAATATTTTAAATTTATGAACCCAAATGAAATATCAGCATGTGGGTGTGGAGTGAGTGTACAGTTTGAAAACAAGTAGTGCAAAAGCAAAAGGTCGTAAACTACAACAGTGGTTTGCAAATCTATTAGTAGAAAAGTTAGACGTAGATTCTGAAGATATAGAATCACGACCAATGGGGTCTCAAGGCGAAGACATCATCATGGGTAAACAAACTCGTGAAGTATTCCCTTACTCAATCGAATGTAAGAATCAAGAAGCAGTCAATGTATGGAAAGCATACGAACAAGCAACAGAGAATTGTAAAGGCTATGAGCCACTGGTGGTTATAAAACGTAATAGAACAAAGCCACTTGTTTTAGTCGATGCAGAATATTTTGTAAAGTTGCATAGGAGTGAAGATGGAAAATAAAGGTATAGTATTCTCACCATTTGGTCCTTTTGTATATCTCGGTAAATTAAGTGAATCTACTTTTTTTGAATTAGAATCACGTATCGAAGAGGTGAGAGGTAATGAGAGTAGAGATGTAGGTGATAAACTTGCAGGTCGTCTTGTTCAGCAATATGATATAACTGATGTATGTTCTAAGTCAATCTATGAAGAAATTATTAGTCATCTAAAACATAAGTATACTGAATTAGAAACAATGACTGGACTTGATTACCAAAGTGGTATTGATTGGAATGAAATATGGATTGATTCACTATGGGCAAATATTCAAAAAGCAGGTGAATACAATCCACCTCATATCCATAACGGTATGTATTCGTTTGTTATCTATACTAAAATTGACATGACACGTGAAGAGGCACTTGATAATCGATTTGATAAACAGAAAGGTCAGACACTGGCAGGTCATTTAGAATTAAGATATGGTGAGACAGCATTCGCAAACTTTAATTATTATTCGCATTGGCCTGAAATTGGAGATATAATAATATTTCCCTCTTGGTTACAGCATTGTGTTCATTCATTTTATAAAGAAGGTGCAGAACGTATTAGTGTTGCTGGTAATTTTCAAATGGGTAACACTGATGCAATGGGTATCATACAAAAAACTAATATATTAAAACAAGACTAAAAATATATTGACAGTAAGTACAACTATAATATATACTAGTTACTATGAATAGCATTCAACAAGCAATGAAGTCAAAGGCACATAAACTTTGTGGTCCTGTAGAATATGAAATTGATAAATTCTTAGACAACAATTATAAGTCCTCTTTCAATATGGTTAAGTATCTAACTCAGTTAGATTTAAAACCTCGCATGGTGAAACTTGTTCAGAGAGAATTTTATCCTCTCTTAGAAGAACTTCAATCAACAGATGAAGATTATGTCGAGGCATATAACTTTATGACCAAGGCACAAAAAAATAAATTCATAGCATTCGTTCAGCAAATTATAAACCAGTGTGATGAATATCTTATTAAGAATGATACCAAATTCAAAGCAGAACGTCAGAGTAAAAGGCATCAACGTGAAATGAAAAAACGACATGCACAACGTATTGCAGAAATTGAAAAGGGTACTGGTTATAGAAGAAGGAAATAGATTATGATTTTAATTGACTTTACACAAACTATTATTGCTGGTCTTATGGCACAGTTAAAGAGCAATGATAATGAAATCAATGAGAACATGTTGAGACACATGATACTGAACTCACTGAGAAACTATCAAAAGAAATATGCAGGCGATTATGGTCAGATAGTTCTTTGTACAGATGCAGCCAATCCATGGCGTAGAGAATACTTTCCATTGTATAAAGCAAACAGAAAGAAATCAAGAGAGGCAGATGACAGAGATTGGAAATTAATCTTTGATACATTGCAAGTAGTTAAAGATGAAATCAGAGAGAACTTTCCTTATCGATACATGTATGTACCAAGATGTGAAGCAGATGATATCATTGCAGTATTATCTAAGGTGATAAAAGAAGACGTACTTATCATTAGTGGTGATAAAGACTTTCAACAGTTGCAGAAGTATGACAACATAACACAATGGTCACCTAATCTTAATCGTATTATTGATTGTGAGCAACCAGAAGAGTTTTTAAAAGAACATGTACTCAAAGGTGATACGTCAGATGGCATACCAAACATACTATCGAATGACAATTGTTTTGATGAAGGCATCAGACAAACACCATTACGTAAACCTATACTAGAAAAATATCTCAGAATTAGTATGGAAAAGGACGATAAATACTATCGAAACTATTTAAGAAATCAAACATTAATTGATTTTGAATTTATACCAGAAGATATAGAGAATGAGATTCTTAGTGAATTTGAAAAAACAGAACCAGTTCATGGTCGTGTTCTCGACTATCTCACCAAACATAGATTAAATCAATTAATAGATAACGCAGGAGATTTTACATTATGACAGAAAAGAAAAGAGGAAGAGGCAGACCTAAAGGTGCCCCCAATAAACCTAAAATGGAATTAATTACTGAAAGGCAAAAACTACATAAGAATGCCGATGTCTATGAGATTCTATGTCAAGCAAACATTGTTGCAGAAGAGAATGAAGACTTTGCAGTCAATGGGTTGAGAACATTTAACGAAACGAATGGTGCAGTTCTACCAGTTCTTCAGTGGTTACATAGTGACACAATTAAGTCAACACTACCATCTGGCAAAACACCTTATACACCTAATGATGCACCAGGACCAGATTTAGCAGAAACACAATTACGATTTGAATATAGAAAGTTCAAATACTTTGTGACTAACGAAGTACCACAACTCAAAAGAGAAACAATGTGGATTGAGTTACTAGAAGGCATACCTGCCAAAGAAGCTGAGTTGCTAGACTTAGTAAGAAAAGGTGAAAATCCTTTTAAAAACATAAGCAAAGAGATTGTAAAAAAAGCATTCCCTGATGCACGAATTAACTAAATATATTATGACGGCAGATGCTATACATAATAAAATGGGAGAGTTATATACTTTCCGATGTGTAGACTTTTCTAGCAGAGTCCGTCTCCATGGAGTATCTTTTAAATGAATGAAGAAGTGAAATCTACCTTCTCGGCAGAGGTCGAGAAACCCGAAATCGAAAGAATCACAGAGCAACTGCAAAATTACAAGGCATCTATTGATGGTAAACTTGTTGGTGTAGTTACTGCAATGATTGACCAATATCTAAAAGCAGGTCTTGTTTCAACACAAGACTTAACAGCAATGGCAGCTTTGTCAGAAGAGTTTAATAAAGCACAAATAGATTATCAAACGTTTGTGGGAATTAAGCAGAGAAGATTACAAGAACTTCAGCAAGAACAAATGCTGAAGAACAATACTGATACCACGGAGAGATTCAGAGAGTATGAAAAAAGACTCGCAGAAGAAATAGAAGAGTCAAGAAAGGCAAAGAAAGAACTTGCTAAAGTAATGGCACAACTCGAAGAGATTCAAGCAAACACAACAGAAGAACCTGCGAAACCTGTTGAGAAGACTAGAGCATTCGATGTTGCACGTTCATTGAATCCATTACCAACTCAAGTAGAAGAGCCAATCATGCCACAACCTGACCCTATGGAGTCATGGGAAGAACCGGAAATAAAATCTTTAGATGATGTTACACCTGAAGAATGGGACCAAGCAGTCAAGTCTATCAAAGAAGTTGAAGTAGACGAAGAAGTAGTGGAAGAAGAAGTCGAAGTGGAAGAAGTTAAAGATGAACTAGACTTGTTTGAAGAACAGTTAATTGCTGAAGAAGAAGCAGAAGAAGAACAACTTGAATTAGCATTATCTGAAGAAGAACCAGAACTCAGAATCGCAGAAGAAGATGAGCAGACACAACCTAACTTCACTAAACCTATTGTGTCAGGAGGCAATGCACCTAACTTACAGAACATACCAACGTATGACAGTGAGGAAGAAATGTTAGCAGCTGCCCAAGCAAAGATAGATGCTAAAAAAGAAGAAGTAGAAGAAGAGTATGAAGAGATTACTATACCTTCTGAAGCAGAACTTAATGCAATGACAAAGGCAGACATATTAGAATCGGCAGAAGAGTTAGGGTTTGCAAACGTAGACACCGCAGACACTAAGAAAGTTATGATTCAAAACTTCGTAGCAGATGCAAATGCATTCATACAGTCACTTGAAGATAGTGGTGATTTAGTGTCAGCAAATATAGAGAGTGATGAAGATGGTGACACAGATAGACAAGACGGCGGATATTTCTAAGGAATCAGAAGTACTACCACTTGACCTTTCAAGTATAAGACAAGAATACGAATCATATCTAAGTGGTATCAAAGGTATGGTTCGTATCAATCTACCTAATATCTATTCTACTATCATTGGTTGTCGATACAATGATTTCATTTTAATTCATTACGATGAGCATCTAAAACTATCGATGCAACCTTTACACGATAAGTTCGAAAAGAAAACTTTGTATTTTTATAATCCTAATCGTGACCCAAGAAACAGTGTTCTAAATACAGATGATGATAATCAATTTTTTATCTGTAGTTCAGACTACTTACAAGAGGGTGATAAAATACAATTCAATATGGTAGAACAAACTGAAACAACTGAACGTCATATTGTTATAGAGAAACTATGACAGATAAAATACCAGTTGTCGACCAATACGATTTCCTAGAACATAGAAGAGAACAAGAAAAGAAACACTGGAGAAATACCAATGGTGGTGACCCCTTAGATTCAATTCTAACAGTTGAGATTAATACAACTGAGCTCTGTAATCGAACTTGTGTATTCTGTCCTCGACACGACCCAGAGGTCTTTCCAAATCGAAATCTTCATATGACTGTTAAGGGTGCAAGTATAATTGCAGAAGAGTTAAGTGAGAATCAATATACAGGTAAGATATCATTTAGTGGATTTGGTGAGAATCTACTCAATCCAAATTTTAGAGAAATCGTCAGAGAGTTTAGATTTCATTTACCACAAGCAACACTTGAATGTAATACAAATGGTGATAAGTTAACTGTAAAGTATCTCGGTGACTTAATGAGAAACGGATTAGATTTAATCTACATCAATCTCTATGATGGCATACATCAAATGGACCACTTCAAAGAAATTATAAAAGAAGCACGTGTTAAAGAAGAGAGATATAAATTTAGAATGCATTGGTCTGAGGCAGTAAAGGACCATGGACTGATTCTAAATAATAGAAGTGGTACTATCGATTGGGTTGGTGTTGAAGAAGAATCAATAGAGAAACTTAAAGGTAAACCATGCCACTATCCGTTCTATAAAATGTTTGTTGACTGGAACGGAGACGTATTGTTCTGTTCTAACGATTGGGGAAGAGAACATGTTGTAGGTAATCTTCTTACAATGTCTTTACATGATGTTTGGTTTAGTAAACCTATGACAAAGATTCGTAAGAAATTGATGAAGGGAAATAGAAGTCATTCACCCTGTAACAAGTGTAGTGTAGACGGTTCACTATTTGGAAAACCGTCATTTGATTTAGTTAAGGATTATTATGAGAATAGCAATAACAGGAAGTAGTGGTTTAGCAAAGACGATTAAAGATGTGTTTGAAGCAACGCCACATGCAGGTAACATATTCGAAGTCACACCAATTCGTTGTGAAGACATTACAATGAATAGAACAAACTGTTGGATATTTAATGGTCATACTCCGTGTGACGTGTTATTAAACTTTGCACATCAAGACCAAGCAGAGATATTATCGATTGCCCATGAGGCATGGCTCAGCGAAGGCAGTAAAATGATAATAAATTTTTCATCTCGAGCAGGTCATCCTAACATCTCGAAAGGTTACAAATATGCCAGTGAGAAAGCTCAACTCAATCATCTTGCAAACAATCTAACTTACAACTCTAAAAAGAAATACAAGATGACTACAATTAATCTAGGTCTCATCAATCATGAGGACTTACCTAGTCTACAATGGAATGATATCGCACACTTAGTCTATAAGTTAGTCACTGCATATCCTTCAATTGAGTTTCCAGAAATCACTATGCAACATAGAGCAAACTATATGGAAGTTCAAAGTGATAAACAAGATTTAAAAGACTTAGAGAAAATAATTAAATATCCTCAAAATGGAATGTAATAAATAATACCATGAGCATAGAATATAACGATTTTGGTTTTACGGCAATGGACGCCGATGAACTTTCTTCTATTGATACAAAGATAGTTGAGAAGACTCAATCAGCAGAACAAGTCATAGAACAAATGGACAACTTCATTAGACCTTTGTTAGAGAATCTTATGAAAGATTCAGACAAAGATTACATCTATTGGCCGAACAGGTCTGAGATGATTCAAAAGCAAATAGAAAAACTTAATTTAATTCAAAAAAACATTTGACTTTGACATCACTTTTTTAGTATACTTATCCCTGTCACTTAAAACAAGGAGAAGACAATGCAAAATTATTACGATGATTCGAATGAAATAAAAAGACTGGTAGCAATCGGTCGACAAATGATTACCCTAGCAGAACAAAATGTTCTCTATCCCAAAGACGATTACATGTGGAATCAAGCAGTTGTATGTGGTAACAAACTTACAACAATTGGTACAACATGGTCTCGTTGTCAATCACTTTCTGACCTCACAAAAGATGAGAAGAAAGCCTTACTATATTACCTAGATAACCATTCAAGTAAAGCTTGACAGTAACAGCCATTTTTTTGTATACTATGTATATAATATAAAAAAAGGAGAAATATTATGAGTAACCAAGTAAACGATATGATTGTCGACAATGCAATCATTGATGCAATTGACATTGTGAATGAAATGTCAGATATAAAAGTAAAACAAGTTCTTCATCTGAACTTCGGTATCAACATACCAATGTGGAAACTGAACCTAGATGATGCAAGAGATTTCCTAATTGGTAGAATCTCTGAGCAGTTGGTTGATGAAAAAATGGAAATGGGAGTTTAATAATGGATATAGGATATTTAAGTGAGTTCGATATGGTAAGGTTCAAACAAAGTGGTAGAACCTATGAAGGAGTGATTGATAAAGTTGTTAACAATCACTTTCCTTTTATTGAACTTAAGTTCTATGAAGTAGACGAGATAGGTAAAAGAGTTGGTCATAGAAGCACTGGACTTATATACGCAAACTCATTCAAAGGTCTAGAAATGGAATGGTGGTTCGAAGGACAAGGTTGTGATAACTCTGCAATAGGAGTTTCAGGTGCATGGGAACTACTCGTAGCATGAAGTATCTAAAGGAGATTACAGAATGGGATAGCAATATCCCAAATCATACTTACATTCTAAATGACAAGAATGAACTCGTAGGTTACATCAAGACAGGAACAAAAGATGAGATTATTTTTAAAACACCTATGAAACAGTTTACAAGAACACGAAGAAAGTTTGTTCAACTGAAAAGAGCTTGACAGTAACAGCCACTTTTTAGTATACTATAATAGTTGATTAATTAAAGGAGACATTATGACAAAAAGAGACTATCCAAAAAAATTCAAAGATAATTTAGAAGTAGCAGGTAGGTCGTACTCAAGATGGAGTGTGACTGGTACTTTTGGTACAACTGATAATGCAGTTGAGAAATACAAGAATGACTTTTACCTTGACGGTGATATAGTCAGATGGAAATCAAATGACCAAATACCTTTTGGTGATATGTTACTTGATTTCTGCGAAGCAGGTTTAGTAACTCCAAAACAACTCAGACTTTCTTGTGAGATTAGAGAGAACGAAACAGATGAGTTTTGGAAAAAATATTTTAATAAGGAGACAGCATGATAATAAAAGATTATGAAGTGTTATCACCTGATATGACATCAGGTGGAACATCGTTACAAGGTTACAAGACTACAACTTACAGTAGACTAAGGGAAGTATTAGGTCCTCCTACTTTTTCAAGTGGTGACCCATACGACAAAGTCCAGTGTGAGTGGGTAATTGATGCACAATACTACGATGCAAACGAGATTGGTCAAATCAATTACGAAGATTGGGAATACGAAACAGTTACCATTTACAATTGGAAAACTGCTGGTGTTCCTTTAGAAGAATATGATTGGCACGTTGGTGGTAATTCAATCTGGGCAACAGATGTTGTTGACATGATTCTTGACAATTACAATCAGAACGGTGTTAATCACAACGGAGAGAGATATGTCGCTTAATCATTATAAAATCTTGTCAGAGACAAGTGGTGGTAAACTCACACCAGAAGAAGTTTACAACTTAGAAACTTACGGTGTCAAAAGTGCAATGGAGTTTGCACCTGACCCATCCGATGAACCAAAACCTGGATATTGTATATGTGGTACAAAAGATTGTGCAACAGAATATTCATGTGTTACGAGTGGGTGCTAATATGGAAATAGGATTTTTAGGAGGCACCTTACTACTAGTTATTATGTTTAGTATGGTTTTTGTAGGGTTGCATATCAACAAACCCTTTCCCTGGGAGGATAAAGATGATTCATAAACATACAGAGAAAGATGCTTTTAAGGCATTTTTATATGGCATGGGATTCGGTGCATTTTTGATGTTTCTATTAATGATACCTCAAAAGGTACAAGCATTCGATGAGAACGGTGATGCAGTTTGCATGGCAAAGAACATTTACTTTGAAGCAGGTAATCAACCTCTTGCAGGTAAAGTCGCAGTTGCACATGTTGTTTTGAATAGAATAGAACATAGTTCTTATCCACAAGATATTTGTGGTGTAGTCTATCAAGCAAAGTTAAGAGAAAACTGGAAAGGTAATTTAGTTCCAATTAGAAATAAATGTCAGTTCAGTTGGTTCTGCGATGGGAAATCAGATGAACCATTAGACACTGATACATTCTTTGAGTCGTATCAGATTGCACAAGATGTAATTATGGGTAAGTATCCTGACATTACTGAAGGTGCAACTCACTATCATTCGATTCAAGTCTATCCCTATTGGGCAGAAACATTGAATGAAACAGTTCAGATAACAGACCACATTTTTTATAGGTAATATTATGTATGACAGAGTAGAAAAATTTAGAAAGCATTTACTAGAAACCAATTATGTTAATAATGGTGTTCAACACGTATACAAGTTTGATAATGGTTACGGTGCTAGTGTAGTGAAACACGACTTTAGTTATGGAGGTCAAAACGGTTTATGGGAAATAGCGGTTCTCAACGAAGGAGATTTATGTTATACTAGTGGTATAACTGAAGATGTTATTGGACATCTTTCATGGAATAACGTAGAGAATTACTTAGGGGAGATACAGCAACTATGAATTTATTTTACTTACACAAAGAACCACAAGTGTCAGCAACATTACATTGCGACAAGCATGTGGTAAAAATGATTATCGAGTATGCACAAATGCTATCAACAGCACATCGTATGCTTGATGGTACACAATACACCGATGCATCAAGTGGTCGCAGAATTCAAAGATGGCGACTAGACAACTCAAACATGGACGGTATATTGTACAAAGCATCACATATCAATCACCCATCTACACGTTGGGTCAGAGAGAATGCAATTCAGTATCAGTATGCATATGATATGTTTGCACATCTATGTGACGAATATACCTATCGATATGGTAAAGTTCATATGACTGATACTAAACTCAGAGATTTACTTAACCAATTACCTAAGAACATTACACTAGGTGAATGGTCAGAACCACCTCAGTGTATGCCTGATGACGTTAAGACAGAAAGTACTATCGAGGCGTATCATAAATACTACAAAGAATACAAAACACCATTTGCAGTGTGGACTGGCAGACCTATGCCTGACTTCATGCAAGAATAACTAAAATTTTATTATGAGAGTATTGATTAAAAATTATGGAGACTGTAGAGTCTTCTCAGATAGACCATTCGGTTACAAAAGATATATCGTATCATGGAATGATGGCACAGAAACCATCTATTCAGGTTTGTGGTATAAAGAGAAAAGAGTATTAGAAATAGTTGAGGATAGTTTAATCGATTATGCCTAGATACGATTTTCTCAATACAGAGACAAATGAGATTGAAGAACACATGATGTCTTACACAAAACTAGATGAGTTCAAAGAAAACAATCCACATCTTAAACAACAAATCAGTGCATTGAACATAGTAGGTGGAACTGGTGACAGAGTTAAAACAGATGCTGGTTTCAAAGAAGTCTTATCTAAGATTGGTGAAGGACACCCAGGTTCACCATTGAACACAAATAAATCTATCAAAGATATCAAAACAAAAGAGATTGTCAAAAAGCACATTCACAAACAAAGAAAAAAATAGTATAATACATTATGACTGAGATAAAAAGAAAAACTCTGCCAATAGAGTTACATGAACTTGAAAATATTAAACTTGATACAATTCAAGAAGACGGCAAGAGATTCTATGTCGATGATTTAGGTGAGAGATATCCTAGTGTCACAACAGTTACAAGTCTACTCACACGAGACCAAATAAGATTATGGAGAGAACGAGTTGGTGAAGAGAAAGCAAACAGAGTTTCAAGTAGAGCATCACGTAGAGGCACAAAGTTTCATAGTTTAGTAGAAGACTATCTCCGTAAAGAAAAAGATTTTATTCAGTTTGATGACGTAATGCAAGAGTCTCAGTTCATGGGTGTTAAACCTGTTCTCGATGAAGTTATGCCAATTGCCCTAGAGGCACCTTTGTTTTCTAGGGAATTAAAAATGGCAGGTCGAGTTGATTGTGTTGGTATATTCGAAAACAGATTATCTATTATTGATTTTAAAACAAGCAGTAAATTTAAAACAGAAGAAATGGCAAAACCTTGGTTCGTGCAAATGACTGCCTATGCAATCATGGTCGAAGAGCTGACTGATGAGCCTATTGAAGAGATTACGGCAATTGTTGCCATGGAAGATGGAAACTTTCAATTGTTTTCTGCTGACCCAGGTGACTATGTTGAACAACTGTATAGTCTAAGACAACAGTATAGAAATTTATATGGAGTATAATAATGAGTGATGTGAAAATAGAAATTGGCAAGACATATGAAATATCTTGTGCAAATAAAAAGAGTGTTTATGAATTAGAATACTGGACTGATGAATCAGGCAGTAGAATCAAAACAGAGACAATGTGGCGAAACGGTGAATGGTTAATCAAACCAACTAACGAAGATGAAGTTGAATGGTTAACAGATGCTATGAGTCAGGAAGATATGGATTGGTTTGAACCACAAGTTTTTGAAGAGCAAGAGTTTCAGGAATGTTGGGATGGTTGTTCATTCGATGTTGAGATATTAGAATTTAAAGGCAGTGATGATGAGAGAGATTCTCTAACTGAAAGTATTGAAGATGAGGGAACAAGTTACTTCTTTGATAACGGATTCGATTCAGCAGATTGTGAGTATCTATTTTATGGACCAATTGCAGTAGAAGAAACAGATAAGGAGATATTCTAATGGCAAATTTTTATAACGAAGAGAAGTTTACTTTAAAACAAGATTGGAATTGGAGTAAGATGATTCATAAATCAGATGATTGGATTCACAACGAAGCATACGACAATGCATATAATAGTATGTTAGAGTATCTTGAAATAGGGAGTGAAGACGAACTTACTGAAGTTCACTTAGATGAATGTCAGGCACTTCTTGACTACTTAGAAACACCTTACTCTGAAGACGGTGTAGGGATGGATATGAACGGACATAGTCCAACATACTATGCATACTATAGAGTCATGCAAGATTGGATTGAGAACTTTGATTACGATGAAGTTCAAGGAGCACCATTAGTATGATTAGTAAAAAAGAATTTACAGAGAAAGTTGAGAGAATACTTTCACGAGGTGGAGCAGATGTTATGGGTGCAATACTCAAAGTTTGTGAAGAGAATAAATTAGAACCTGAAGGTGCTAAGAGGTTGTTGTCAAATCCTTTAAAAGAAAAACTTGAAGCAGAAGCAAAGAGTTTAAAGATGATTGATAGAACCAAAACTAGCAGAGCCTCACTTCAAGGGTTCTTTGTAAAATAGGAGTAATTATGCAGAAAGGTGATATAGTAACCGTCATAACATTTAATGGTGAGTTTGTAGGTAGAGTTAAGAACGTTGACCCACTTACACTTGAGAATCCAAGAATGATTATCGGTACAGAAGATGGTAAGATTGGTTTCGCAAAGGGCATTGCCGCATCAGGTGAGATTGACCCAAGTGAATTGACAATCAACAATTATACGTTTGTTACACCGACTAACGAAGTCGTACAAGAAGGTTGGACAACTCAAACAGGTTCAATCGTAGCACCCAATAAAAAGAAAGTTATAGTTACTTAATGTCCTCACGAGAAGGTTACGATGCATATCTACTCTATCTTGGAATCAAATTGCATTTCAATACAGAGTCGTATGACTTTATCAAGTATAATGGTAAAGTAGATGCAACAATTGATGCCTATCTAAAACGAAAAGATAAGTTTCATTTTGCAAAACTTTCTCGTAAGTACAAACAAGAACTTCGTGATTTCTTTATTGCGAATCTTTCTTTCAAAGATTATTGGGCAGGTGACTTACTTGAAAATGAAGCTCACAAAAGATACATTGAATGGAAGAAAAGACAGCAGAGTTTGTTTTACAATTTTGAATCAGAAGTAAAGAGTCTACTTGATAAGAAAAGTATAACAGAAATACTTACAGTCAATAACGGTCAACACCCCTTTCTACTGAAACAGTTTCTAGGGAAAAAGATATCTATTGAAACAATGTGTATACTAGAAGAGATTACACATTACAGTAAGAAGTGGAATACATTAATTAGTGAGACGATTGTTTACCCTAATACAATTAATAAGATAAACAAATATAAATCTTTTGTGAGATATGACTTTGCAAAATACAAAAAGAGGTTAGTTGAACTATGCTCACCATAGTTGGTAATGGTCCTAGTAGATTAAATTATAATCTCGATGAGTTAGATACTTGGTGGGGTTGTAATGCTATCTATGATGATTACGTTCCTGACTTATTGTTTGCAACTGATATTGAAATGCAAAGTGAGATAATTAAAAATGAATACTACAAGAACAATAAGATAGTAGTCGGTGGGTGGGAACCATTAGATATCAGTATGAAAGAAATGATGATGTCAGGTTTTGAATATTCCCACGAAACTATAAATGATTTGACCGAAGAATCAGATGATAGATTTATTATTCAAGGTGATAATGAGTTTGTAGATTTCTTAGGCTATAGAAGCGATTATGAACATAACATAATTATGTATAAAATTTCAAACCTCAAGAATCTATTTACAGGAATGATGGCATTAGGATATGCCGCTGAGACAGGTCATAAAGAGATAACTCTTTTAGGTTTTGATGCATTAGAATCAGATAATGTATCAAATGTATATGAAGGCAGACTTAATTATTTGTCTAAATATACTAAGGAAAGTAGAGTATTTGATGCTCAACGTTCCCAATTTATTGCTCTATTGAAGCACTACGATATAGAAGTTTTTTTCAAAAACTCACTAGACGAGAATGTTAAGGTGGAGTATAATAAATTATATGATGGAACCGATTGCAAAGAATGGATTTTAGGTCTAGGTTTTGCAGACGGTTCTGTTTAATACAATGCGATATAATGTTAATACAATAGGAGAATACAATGTCGACATCATTAGATAAACTAAGAGCAGCTATGGAATCTGCTTCACCTTCAGAAGGTGCAAAAAAATCCTACTCAGACGATAACTTCTGGAAACCAGAGTTAGATAAGTCAGGCAACGGTTATGCTGTTGTTCGTTTTTTACCAACACCAGAGGGAGAAGAGATGCCATGGGTATCTTACTTTGACCATGGTTTCCAAGGACCAGGCGGTTGGTACATCGAAAAGTCTTTAACGACTCTTGGAAAACAAGACCCTGTATCAGAGTATAATTCACAACTCTGGAATACTGGCATCGAAGCAAACAGAGAGATTGCACGTAAACAAAAAAGACGTTTACATTATGTGTCAAACATCTATGTTGTTTCTGACCCTAAAAATCCTGATAATGAAGGAAAAGTGTTTTCTTACAGATATGGTAAGAAGATTTTTGAAATGTTGAAAGAAGCAATTTCACCAGCATTCGAAGATGAAGCACCAATTAACCCATTTGACCTCAGAGGTGAGGGTGCAAACTTTAAAATCAAAATTAGAAAAGTAGATGGTTACTGGAACTATGATAAATCAGAGTTCGATACACCTACTCCTCTTTTTGACAGTGAAGAAAAGTTGAATAACATATATAGTTCACTTAGTTCACTGAATGATTTAATTGCACCAGAGCAATTCAAGTCGTATGACGAGTTAAAAGAAAAACTCGACAGAGTACTTGGACTGTCAGGTGGAGTATCCAATTCAACTGCTGAATCAGTTGCAGAAGACTTAGACGAAGTGCCTTGGTCTGGTGTAAACGAAGCAACAGCAGATGAACCTGTAATCTCATCAGCAGAAACTTCTGAAACTGTATCTACCACAGAAGACGATGCGATGGATTACTTTAAGAAGTTAGCTACTGAGTAGTAGTTGACTTCACACGAAACTGAGACCGTGGTAAAGAGAGATTCTCAGTAAGGGAAAGATAACTAGTATGCATATGCGGAGTTATCGGTGAAGAACGGGTTGCTGTAAGGCGTGGGGTGACTTCACACTTTTTTAAAAACACACTAGACAAGAGACACATAGTTATAGTATAATAGAAACACATGACACAAATAACACCAAGACGAAATAAGAAAACAAATCAACTTGAAGGTTTTGATTCTATGCTCAGAAGATTTCGTAAGGCATGTGACAAGAAAGGTATCGTTAAAGAATGTAGAGATAGAAAGTATCACGAGAAACCAAACGATACTCGCAATCAAAAGAATCAGGAACTTAAACGTAAAAAGAAAATAGAACTAAAGAGAAGACAGAACAGTAATTATAGAAAGATAAGATGAGTAATTGGCATGGAGGTAAAGGTTCAAAAAGAAGGAACTCAAACGAAGAACTCTATGCAGACAACTGGCAGAAAATCTTTGGTAAAGAAAAACCTGAAGTAAAAGTTCGTAAAGAAACACCCTCACATGGACTTACTCAAGTCCATAAAGATAAGACGAAAGTCATACCTCGAAAAAGTAAATACTACGATAAGTTAGATTAGTTTGATGAATTCAAACCTTCATCATTGGTGGAGTTTTGACTACCTGTAAGATTCTGAATACTACTGTTATTAATAGTTGTAATTGGCATCATAGACATATTACCCATACCACCAGCACCATACATTATCATATTGTCTTGCATGTTTTTTAATTGGTCACCATATGCCTTTTTCTCTGCTTCTATATTACTGTCAGCAACCGATTGTTTATTACCTAATAGATTCTGAAGTTCTTCTAATGACTTACCTTTCAGAAATTCTGCATTCATCAGTTCTAGTGTGTCTATCATATCGTTATGACCATCAGGACCAAAATATGTATTTGCTCGTATAGTTTTTTTACCCTTTACATGTTCGCCTTCCATCATATCTAGAACATAACCAAGTCCATTAGCATCTGCATATTTTCTAAGCTCTGCATAAGTGTTTAAGAGATTGTCTTGTAATAATTTTTGGTCCTGTCTCTCTGCATCTGCCATCAAATCTTTTTCTACTTGTTTGTCGTCTTTCTTCTTTTTAGGAAGGTAAACATATCCTTTAAAACCAGGTCCCGACTCATAGATTGCATTTTCAAAGTCAGCATATGTTGTTTCTGTTTCTGCTTTTTGACTTTGAGCTAAAATACCTGTCATCACATTACCGTCAGCATCTTTTTTTATTATATCAGCAGTTACTTTTCCACCATCAACTGATGTTACTTTCTCACCTAGTTCTGATGTTACTTCGTTGTTTTCTACTTTTTTAATATAGTCTTCTGTATCTTTAGTGAATGAATCGAGCAATTCGGAGTAGTTTAAATTATATTTGTCAGCAACATATTGTAAAATATCTTTACCTACATCATTAGGTTTACCATCAGTCAGTGGAACTCCAACCGTTTTCAATAAATCACCTAATAAGGCATTTTTTTCTTCTTCAGACTTTGCATTTTCAAGTTTTGTTTTGAATACAGGACCGTCTTTTCTCTCTCTGTTTAACATTGTTTCTCTTCTATCAATGTCTCTCTCATTCATTCGTTTTTGAATCACTTTCTTTTTTTCATCGTTTACGAATAACATCATAACTTTATCAAATCCACTTGCTATGTTGTATACCAAATCTTGCATACCTGCAAAGAAACCAGATTGAATAAATTTTTTCAATAAGAAAAAGATGCCTATACCAGCGGCAATGAAAGCTGCAAATTTTAGTTTACCAAAAATTCTTGAGATGCTTTCTTTCCTTCTCTGCTTTTTTCTCTCTGCTTCTTGTTTCTTTGATAGAGGACCTACAAAATCTTTTTGAAGATATGCTGGCATTTTCTTTTCAGATTTGTCTGTCTTATCTTTTTTAAATCTATCTCTGATATCAAGTCCTGAACCAATTCCTGAAATTACTTCACTGATAGGGGCAACTACATCACCCAATGCACTGAATTTTTTACCTACAGTGTCTATGATATCTTTAATATCTAAAAAACCACCTGTAAGTTCTTTAATACCATCTGAAGACCTAGCAAAAGCACCACCCATATCGACTTCGAAACTTCGCATTACCTTTTTGGTTGCTTTACCAATCTCGTCTTGCTTTTCGATAACGATTTCTTGCTTTTCTACAGTTACGTCCAGTTGCTCAACAATTTTTTGAGTTCTTTGGGCAAAAGGTTTGCCATACTTATCAACAATTGATGATTGTAAAACTGAACTAACTGCTTCCATTACTTACCGAATGCCTTGCCTGCTTCTGATATACCAAATGCACCTAGTGTTACAACTACGAATGATGTGTAGATTGTGTCTGATATTAATAAGTCCATTCCCCAAAATGCAGTGATTAAATCACAAACACCGAAGACTACCATTAAGAAAAATGATATGAACCCTATGATTGATTTTTCATTGATATCGTTTTCATCTCTGAACAATGCCCCAAGTGAAAACTTTTGAACTGGTTTCGCTGCCGCAGTAGCAATTTTGAGCTCTTTGGACATCTTTTCCATTTCTTTAATCTTGTCCTGTGCTTCATCAACTTTCAGAACAAGTTCAGTATATTTTTCAAGGTCGACTTTTACTTCGCCAGTACCTTGTTTTATTGTTTCATCTGCCATGTTATTTCCTTCTATTACGTTCTTTCTCCTCCTCTAAATGTTGAAGAAGAAGTTTAATATATACTTCCCTTTCCCATGGCATCATATTTTCAAGTTCAGCTAATGAATACTTATGATGTTGCATTAACTGAAAGTTGGTGTTATAATAATTAAACACCGACTCATGCGAAAGGGCGATTAAAAAAAATTTTCTAATCCTTTCAACTCTATGACTTGTTGATTAGAACAGACAGGACAAACTGCTTCTATATCGTGAGATAATGTAGGCACTTCGTTTAGAAAATTAGCAATCTTCTCTACTTGTGCTACAGTCAAACTCTCAAAAAATTCATTCTTTTCTGTCTCTGCATAATCAAAAATATCATAGACATTTTCTTCATCATATATTTGAACGACACATGACTTTAGTATTTCTACAAAACTGTCATCTTCGTTTTCACCACTAAACTTACCTTGTAGAGATGCTTTAGGATATTCTACAATAACACCTAAATTGTCAGACAATTCAATCTTTGTGTCTGGTAAATTTGAAGTATCTATTACAATATCATTCAAATTTACGGTCACAGGTGTTCTGCCTTGACAACCTTCTACCTCACAAGGTATATTCAAATCAGTTGTTTCACCTACCGATTTACTTCTTATTTGTAGAAATAGATACTCTAAATCTGCAATTGGTAAATCGTCTGTATTAACTTGTTCAAAGGTAACACTATGAACCAACGATTTCAAAACATTATACGTTTCATCTATTCCACTATCTTGTAGTAGCATCAAATTTCTTTGTTCTTTTACAAGAAAGGGTCTATACGAAACCTCTTTTTTACTTAAAGGCAGAATACACAAATACTCTGGTGCCTTTTGGACTGGTAATCCCATAATATACTCCTATTATTCAAATATTTTGTAATCCATCAACGGCAGCTGCAATTCTATCTTTACTAGATTCAGCAGACTTAGTTGGACCAAATGTACCACTTAATCTATTTAGTCGTTCTGCAAATTTTGTAATTTTCTTATTTGGTCGTTTACCAAATACACCCAACAAGTCATTAAAGATGCCCAATGCTCTGGCACCTCTATTAAGACCTGATAATGAATTTGGATTTTTATATTCTGTAGTAAATGTTCTAAATGTGAATGTTACATCAAGTCTTAGGATTTCATCAGTTTGTTCGTATGATAATTCTTGAGCTGAATAGCTAATTGGATATGCTTCTTTTAATGTATAGACTAACGAAGGTTTATCATTCATTGTAAATTGTTGAACTTCAACTTCACCAATGTAATCATTATAGTAACTAAATTGAGGATTTCTTAAAGCAGTATCATCTGAAGAGTCTGCTTGACCAAATATAAACCCTTGCCATGTTTCCATTAGAAATCTATCTTGAAATGAAGAGTCGCAAAGAAATGTGAACGTTGCTTCACCACCGTCCATCTGGACATTATAAGGCATTTTTCTAGAAACACCATACTCAGATGCTTCAGATGTCTCTATTAGTCTACCTGGCAATGTAGCATTGATACATCTCAATGCATCTAATTTAATACCAAGATTATTACAACGTATGTTTACGCCAAATCTATTTGTTCTTGCACCTTGGTCAAAGTTATATTTTAATTTATCGATTCTTAAGTTGGACACTATATTTTATTCCTAGTTTCTCTATACACATCTAAAGCACTTGCTTTATTCCATTGAGCCGTAGGTAGAAATGCTATGATATCCCAATATTGTGGCTCAATCAGTAATGCTTGACCTACTATGTTTGGTGTAAGATATCTCTTAACACATGCATGGGCAGGTCTAAGTCTTGTTATACTATTTAGTAAATCCCACGAAGCTTCTAAACGAGTTGTTTCATCAAATTCGTTATTATTAGTATACTTAAACAATTCATCTAAAAAGGATATTCTCATTCTTGGTGGTAGATAGTGTAGATTCAAACCAGTGAAACCAGTTTGATTCATATCGATGATGATAGTACAAGGGAATGTATCATAATAGGGTAGAGTCTTTGCATGTTTGGGGTTGTAGAAGTAAGTGTACATTCTACCTGTGGCATATCTATCTGTTTTTTGTAAGTCGGAATACGAATACAAATCTTTGGCACCTGTTTTTAAGTTGCCGACTCTGTTTCGAAACCAAGTTAAACTATCTTTTGACCTTCTCTGTAATTCACTAGGGCTCTCTTTATCTAATTTCTCTAAAAGACTCATAGAGATATTTATGATTAAAGTCTAGATATTGTGAAATTGTCTGATTGATGTATCTCTTTTGTTCCAGGATATAGTTCAGTAAACCAACGTAAGTCTTCGAATGTAAATACGTAATCACCATGGGTCTCTAACAGCACACCATCGTCTCCAGACTCACGGAAATGATGTTTGATGTCAGTGCTTACCTGTCCTTTAATGATAGGTCTCTTGTGTTTAAATAAGTCTGTTTTGATATCGACTTCTGCATCGATAATCAAATCTCTTCGTTCACCAACATGCATTTCCATAATACGACCTTCAACATTTACAGCAAACTTGGATTTATCAGGCACATCAAAGATGTTATACCATTCATCAAACGATAAAGACTTTTGGTCAGTGATTACATTCTCTCTGTCCCAAACAACAACAGGTTTGTCCCATAAATCTAATTGCATGATAGCAAAGACTCTCGACATGCCAGGGTGAACGAATAGTTTTCGTTTTGATAATTGTCCCTGCATTGTAGAATACAAACCAATCGTTCTCTCTTGGTGCATTAACCACATTACTTTACAACAATGAAATGTCCAGTTATCTTCTTTTTCAAATATATCATCACCCTTACCATGAGGTGGTGATTCAATGTTACGTATAAGTGTGTCTATGTATCGATTGATTAAATCATAACTGTATTCATCGTCTGTATCGTTTAGTATGTAACCCATATCTCTGAGTTTACCAAACGTTGTGAGATATGGCACTGAACCATTAGCAACTATATTATGAAACGTATCCTTAGTTTCTTGTAATCTACTTGCATTATGTTCAAAATAAAATATCTCTTCTGATTGCAAATTGCTTTCTTCAATTTCTACTGAAGATGGCTTTTTTAATTTGGGCATCTAAATAATTCTCCACTCTTTTTAAATCTGATTGTGTATCTACTGATAATCCCTCGTCTTGCACTTCGACCATATTAACTGTCCAAGAGTTTTCTAAGAATCTAAGCATCTCAATACCTTCTGCTTTTTCAACAGGACCCACTGGCATATTAGCGAACTGTTCTAAAGTTTCACGATTGAAAACATACAAGCCAAGTTGTTGAAAGAAACATGGCTCATCACCTTTATCATAAGGTATTCCAAATCTGGAATAATACATTGCATTATCATGCATATCGATTACACATTTTACAACATTTTGGTCATGTAGTTTGTGCCATAACTCATCTCTATCTAAGACAATGTATGCATTCGATACACCTATTTCTTTGTTATGATTATGAATCAATGTGTCAATCGCATTTGGGTCAATCAAAGGTTCATCACCTTGAATGTTAACGAAGATATCACCGTCAATCAACTCTAGTGCTTTCGCACACCTGTCTGTTCCAGTCGCACATTCTTCTTCAATGACAATACAACGTATCTCATTGTTGACACAATAATCATTGATACGTTTATCGTCTGTTAATACGACAACAGTATCTAACTCTTTACATTGAGTTGCTCGGTCGTAGACTCTTTGTATCATTGGCACATCATTAATGAGTGCTAAAGGTTTACCTTCGAAACGAGTCGAATGCCATCTTGCTGGTATAAGTCCTACGGTAAGATTAGTTGTTCTATCTGGTTCACTGAATGTTCGCATTTCACTTGTCCATATCCATAGTTTGCATGTATAAAATCTACACCTGCCCTTTGAGCAGTTTCATAATCACTTTGCATATCTCCAATGTAGACAGTATCTTTAGGGTCTACGTTACAGAATGCAATAGTATTTAGTAGTTGGTCAGGAGATGGTTTACCTCTGAGACCTTTCTTAGGCGCACAAACCCAATCAAACTTTGGTAGTTTATCACCATCTAAAATCAAACTTGATATCACATGATGTACACGTTTGATATCTTTTGATGTACAGATGGCAATCTTACTACCTTGTTTTTTCAGTTCTTTGAGTGTCTTAATAACACCAGGATATATCTTTACTTCATCTCCTTGTATTGATGCTTCATCGTAAGTTAGTTTGATGCTACTATGATTCTCATCTATGCCTATCGCAGTGAGTATGTCCCCAAATGGTTTACCGATATGCTTCTCATATTCTGAAAAGGGTATATCAATCTTATGTTTTCGTTGAACGATTCCCCATGACATCTTCATATTAGGGAGAGAGTCTATGAGAACTCCGTCTAAATCGAATACGTATAATTTCTTCATTTACCTTTACCTGGTGTAAGTTCTTTCTCAGTTAGAATTCTAAACTTGTATCTTCGGTCAGCACAATACTCTTCTGCCGCTTTGAACTTTGCTTGATTCACAAGATAAGTATTCACCTCTGTAAGAAACCTTTTTGTTTGTCTTTGTGGTTTCTTAGGTGGAAACAATTGCTTGTATGGTTTAACTTCTATGATTTCACGAACTATTTGTTTATCCTTATTAGTATATTTTACATAAAAATCAGGAAAATATCTATGGGCTTTTTTATCAACAGGTGACCTATATGGTATTATGATTTCTTCACTGCCCCATTCAAGGACAGCATCGTTGTTATCGCACCAGACCATGAATCTTTTTTCTAATAAAGACCGATAGAAAATTTTTGTTGGGTCACCTTTGTACTTTTTATAGTTCTTCGGTTTAAACTTACCACTGTATGACATAAATATAAATAGAGATTTTAAAGGTATTTATAACATATGGCATACATCGACAAACTTCTTAATAAATTCAACAAGGTTCAAAACTCTATCAATTCACTAAAAGGAATTAGTGCAAAGATACAGAGTTTAAACTATAATACAGAAATAGATAAACTCAAAGAGAACAAAACAGCTGCACTTAAAAAGTTAAGTGAGAGAAATGATAATCTTAAGAAACTAAATCAAAATAGAGAAGCAATAGGCAAAAATATATCTAAAGAATTTCCTGGTATATCAAGTGTCGAATTAAAATATCCATTGCATGATGAACTATCGAATTATCTTGTTTTCGATATTAGAAAACGAACAGTAGATAAAATATTGAATTCTGAGAGACAAGAACCTGATGCCATAGCACTTTATGTTCCTGATACATTAACATCGACAGCAAGTGTAAGTTATGGTGATGCTGAGGTTGGTCCTTTGAGAAGAGCAGCTGTAAATATCATAGATGCAATGATGAGTCCAAATAATGATTTAATGAATGTTGCTGGTCAACAAACAGACAACCTAATACAAACCGGTAAACAACAACTTAAAAACATGGTTACTGGTGGCATTTCAAATATGAGAGCTGGTATTGCATCTAATCCACAAAAAGAAGTAACATTGAATCCGCTTGAATTTAGAACATTTAGTTTTGACTATGAATTTAATCCTAGGTCAGAAGAAGAAGCAAATTATGTTAGACAAATTATCCATACGTTTAAAAGTAGTATGTTACCAGATACAATTAATTTGAAAGATGAAGCAAAAAACCAAGGATTAGAAATTGAATCAACAATTGATAATAATGCATTCTATTCTTTTCCAAGTTTGTTTGATATATACTTTGATGGTCCTATAGCAGACAAGATTGATGGGTTTTTACCTGCTGTTTGTACTCAAGCAGAAGTAAATTATGCAGGTGGTCAAAAGTTTGCAACGTTTTATGATGGTCAACCTGTAAAGATTACCTTATCATTATCATTCCAAGAAATAAGAGTTCTTACTCGAACTAATTACGAAGATATTGCGGCAGTCAATAATGATAATCTTCAAACACCAAATTTAAGTCAAGGTAAAGATTCTCTTACAGAAGTTTCAAATTTATCTGAATCATTAAGTTTGCTTGGAATTGATTCAAAGAAAAAAAAGGACGATAATTAAAAATGGCAAACGAATTTTTTAAAAACTTTCCTGAAATACAATACGAACTTAGTGATGGTAAACGTGTGTTTATCAAGGACTTTTTTCGTAAGTCTAGAATAGAACAAAATGCAGTTAATAGTATTATTAATTATACTAAGTATGAGATTAATGATGGCGAAAGACCTGATATAGTAGCAGCTAAATTATATGGGGATTCAGATTTACATTGGACATTCTTTCTTGTAAATGACATAGACAATTATTATGATTGGCATATGGACAACGAAACGTTTGAGAAGTATATCAATAAAAAGTATAAGGGATACTATGCAATCGCATCTCAGACTTCAGATATTCTTACAAGCACAAGTAAGTTTCTTTTAGGAGAAAAAATATCAAGCACATCAGCATCTGGTCGTATATTAGAAGTAGACCCAACAAACAAGAGAATAGCAATCGATACAAAAGGATTCGTTTCTGGTGAAGCAATCACAGGTGCAATCAGCAGTAAATCATTTACACCGACAAGTATTATACCTCGATTTGAGGGAGTTAGTCATTATAAAAATTCAAATGGTATAATTAAAAATGCACCTGCAAGTGGTTTCTCAGCAGTATCAATTTATGACCATGAGTATGAACATAACGAAGAGAAACGATTAATCAATGTAATAAGTCCAAATATAATTAATGATGTAGTCAGAAGATTTGAAAAAGTAATGTTATCATGAGCGAAGGCAATTTCTTACCAGGTGAATTAACAGTAGATTCAATCATTTTAATAAACCCAGAGGGGGAGATGATTGATTTAACTGCTATAACAACACAAATAGATATATTTGAATCTATAGATAAATCATTTCTCTCTGGAAGAATCAATGTCATCGATGCATTAGGAATTGCAGATGATTACAAGATTGTAGGTCAAGAACACATTACAATTAAATATCGTATCAAAGAAGATGTAAATAAATTCTCTCACCAGGTAGAGAAGGTATTTCGTATCTATAAAATAACAGATGTGCATAATCATAACTTTCAAACGTATGGTTATGTCATGCATATTGTAGACCCAAAATATTTTGTTTGTGAAAATACAAGAATAAGTAAAGTGCTTCGAGGTTCTTATTCTGAAATGCTATTACAAACTTTAAGTAGAGATGCAAAGTTTGAAAGATTGCCTCAGAAAGAGGGTGTTGATTTTTGGGATAAGTCAGTGCCAGGTAATCATCAAATGATTTGCCCTAATTGGTCTATCAACGAACTGATAGATTACATACAAAAAAATGCAAATCATGAAATCAATTCTGTTTATAAAAACAGTATGTTCTTTTTCCAAACAATGATTGGTGGATTTAGATTCATGTCGCTTGATAAAATGTTAAGTGGAGAAAATCAATTAATATCAAAGTTTAATTATCGTGCCAGAAATATAGATTTAAACCAAGAAAAAATTCCTACAGAGTCTGACTTAGGTCAAAGCACTAGAATTCTTATGTTTGAAATTCAAAAGAAATCTGATACTATGAAAGGCACGAGACAAGGTGCATATTCTTCAAACTTGAAAACATATGACCCTGTTCGAAAAATTGAAAAGGAAATTTATTTTGATTTAAATGAGAATTTTCAAAAGACTAAAGACAAACATTTATCTGGATTCCCACCCATAAGATTAGAAGACGATGAAGTTGTTGTTTCAGGTGAATCTGGCATTGGTGATAAAGGTAACATTACAGGCATAGAAAAGGAAGTTGACTTTGCCCCAAATAAAAATTATCTCAGAGGTGCAAGAACACATTACTATGTAAATCCTACAAATGCATATTCTGATTCACCGATATTAAATGACACTTCTCAATATGTAGGAGATGAACGATTAGATAATGCTATATTAGAAAGAGAGGCAATGTTAGAAATCTTAAGTCAAAACATATTGAAAATTACCATACCATATAGAAGAGATATCTCAGCAGGTACAATTATAGATGTTGAACTGCCTGCAGGTAAGCAAGGTGGTGAAAAGAATATTTTAAATGACAATAGATACTTAATAACTAAAGTAAGACATGAAATTGCTCCTGCTCAATACAGAGGAACAATGACATTACAATGTGTTAAAGAAAGTCTTGCAGCTGATATTAAAGATGTCAGTGCAAACGACACATACGATGGACCAATAAACGATGAATAATTTTTTCTATGGAATAGTCGAAGATAGAAACGACCCTTTAATGATTGGTAGGGTGAGAGTTCGTGTTCACGGTGTTCATAGTGATAATAAATCTTTTATCTCAACACCAGACTTACCATGGTCTCAAGTTTTAATATCTACTACAAGTGCAGGACTATCTGGATTCGGTCATGGTCATGGTCTTGTAGAAGGAACATCAGTCTTTGGCATGTTTCGTGATGATGAAAGACAAGACTTCTTAGTTTTAGGTGTTGCATTAGGAATCAATCAGAAAGGTTATAAAGAAACAATAACAAACGAATTACTTACAAGGTCTCCAGATAAAGGTTTTAATGACCCAAGAAGACAGACACAATCAGATTATGAAACTACTGAAGATGGACTTAAAGCACCAAGTAGAAAACGACCTAACGAATTGACATTAGCACTTGATACGTCTCCACAATTACCAGAAAGTTTAGAAATTAAATATGATGGCGAAGGAAGTTCTATAACTGAACCAACATCTAAGACATTACCATATTATCCTCTCTCTGATTACTATGAAGAATCTGATTTAAACAGATTTGCAAGAGGTGGAGGTGTATATGATGTTAGAGATAACTTACCAGATGGATTTCAACCTGAATTAGATAGAAGTCAAACATTATATCCATTTAACAAAGTTCATCACACTGAATCAGGTCACATGATAGAAATGGACGATTCTGTTGGTGGTGAAAGATTAGCAGTATCACATAGGTCAGGAACATTTTACGAAATACATAAAGATGGTTCAGAAGTTCATCGAGTCGTTAACGATAATTATACAGTCATATGTAAAGATGATAATGTATATATCGGTGGCAAATGTAAAGTTAAGATTTTAGGAGATGCAAATATCGATATCGAAGGTAAAGCAGATATACATTCAGATAAAGAAATGAAAATATCATCTAGTATCTCGACTACTATCACTGCACCTCTCGTTGACATAAATGGTAAGACTGTTAAACTTAATTCATAATGACTATAGCACCAAATTTATCAATACCACAAGTCCCTTCGGCATTTCCATGTCCGCCAGGTGATATCTTTAATCTTCCTACAAAGGAAGAGTTGCTTAATGCATTCAATGAGATTGCAAAAATACCAGGAGAGCTCAAAGCATATATTGTTGAAAACTTTAGAGAACTAAAACAAGAAGCAATAGATGAAATAGAAAAGATTATAGAAGAAATCTCCGAGTTCATAGAAAAGATAGCAGACATACTATCTCCCTATTGGCAAAAACTCTCTATTCGTCATTGGCAAAAAGAGGCAAAAGATGCCATCACTGAACTCTTACAAGAATTACATCTCTATATTCCAACTAAGATAATGGAAATTATCTCAAAACTTATTCCTTTTGATTTTAATGTAACTGTTCTTGGTATCGAAATCAATCTTCTAAAGATATTTACTAAAGAAGAGCAACTTAGAATCAAAACCCAAATTGCAGAAGATGTCGATAAGTTCTTTGCGATGGTTGCCGAAGAGTTTCAAGGATTTAAAGCAGACTTTGGTGTTCTTTGTGCTGAGTGGAAAGCAAAAATGACTTGGCAGTATATCAAAACTAAGTTACAAAATCTTTTGACTGAAGGATTACATAGTATCTTTGGTAAGTTGATTGATAAGTTTGATGAGATATGGGATTTACTTGGACTTCCTAATCTAGTTGCACTGTTTACTTTAGATGTTGGTGCATTGATTGAACAAGCAATTGCAAAACTGAGAGAAAAGAGAGACGAGTTAGTAGAGAAAATTCAAAATGCTGTAGGCGAAGCAAGAGAAAAACTTGAAGAGGAATTAGGAAGAATCAATGCACAAATATTAGGTGTCATCGAAGATATTAGTCTCTTTGGTTTTAATGTTAGAAAAATTATTGGTGGTGTTATCAGTGAGAGTGTTGCATCTTTAGAAGAACAAATCATGGAATTCAAACTAGCATTAGAAGACTTCAAACAAAATTGGCAGAAAAAATTATTATTTGAATGGGTAAAGATTGTGAAGAAGTTCTTTGATGCAATCGGTCTAGGAAAAATCTTTGAATTCTTAACATTTACATTTTGTGATTTACTCAATCTGATTGGATTCCCTTTTGCAATCAATCTAAGCAATGCGACTTTACCAAAACCTGTCCATCCAGAAGTAATAAAAGACCCTGCATTACTAACATTCAGTGAGGGAACAGCAACGTTTGATGGAGATGGTGAGACTCAGAGTTTTGCTATACCAAGTGGCAGTGGTTCTATTCATGTTTTTGTAAATGGTGAAGCACAAGTCGGAGGAATACTTGGGTCTTATTCTATTTCAGATGGAAATATTACTTTTAGAAACAGTAGTGTTCCAAATGTTGACGATATGGTTTCGATATTAAAGATATAACGTATAAATAGATTTATGGCCGATTATCTAAAAGCAAATTCTAAAGTAAACGCAAAGAAAAATTTGTATTCAGATTTAGATTTGTTTATGAATCCACATCCGGTAACAAAAGATGTTACAACTAAAAAGGATTCTGATGCAATTAAGAGGTCAATAAAAAATATCATTCTAACAAACAAATTCGAAAGACCCTTTAAACCAAATTTTGGTGCAAGTGTTCGTAATATGTTATTTGAATTAGATTCTCAAAGGCAAGTGCGAAGATTTACAAAAGATATAGAGAAGTTAATATCTGCTTTAGAACCAAGAGTTAATAATGTAAGAGTAAACGTAGGTGAAATGGAAAGCAATACACTGAATATGACAGTGTTTTACAATATAACAAATGGTCTTCCAAATCAAGGTGTAGAATTTACAGTAACTAGGGTAAGATAATGGCAGTAAATAGTTCAAACATAAACATTACAGAAACAGATTTCGAAAAAATTGCAGATAATCTAAAAACATATCTAAAAGGTCAAGAGAACTTTAAAGATTATGATTTTGAAGGTTCAAATATGTCAGTCTTAATCGACTTGATGGCATATGCATCACATATCGGTGCAGTAAATACAAACATTGCCGCATCAGAGTTGTTCTTAGACTCAGCACAAATCAGAAAGAACGTAGTATCACGTGCAAAAGACTTAGGGTTCATTCCTGCTACAGAGAAGGCATCGTCTGCCAATATAACTGTAGATATAACTAGTATCACAAATCCAGATGGCACAATACCAACAGTAGACGAGATGATTTTACCAAGAGGACATAGATTTAGCAGTGTCTTCGATGGTGTATCCTACGAGTTTGTGGTCACAGAATCAGTAACACCATCAAAATCTATCAATGATTTTAACTATAGGAGTGTAGAAATAGTTCAAGGAACCTATGTAACAGATACCTTTGTATATGATACACAAATACAGAATCCAAAATTTGTATTATCAAATGCAAGAGTCGATAGAGCTCAAATAGACGTTGCAGTAACTTCAAATGGTCAGGAGGATTCATATTCTTTATCAACTGATGTGTCAACAATCAATGCATCAAGTAGAGTATATTATACGCAAGAGAATGAAGAAGGATTTGTAGAGATATATTTCGGTGATGGAGTATTGGGTGCAGGTCTTAAGGACGGAGATATTATCGAAGTTACTTATATTGTTGTTGATGAAGAACATGCAAACGGTGCCAGAATATTTAGATTGCAAGATGCAATCAATGGTTATACAAATGCAACAGTTACAACATTAGATAGTGCATCAGGTGGTGCAGAAAAAGAATCTATCGAATCAATCAAGTTCAAAGCAACAAAATTCTATACATCACAAAACAGATTAGTTACATTAAACGACTACAAAGCAAAGGTTCAAGAGTATTACTCAAATGCAGATGCAGTTGCAGTATGGGGTGGTGAAGATAATGACCCACCTGAATATGGTAAAGTGTTTGTATCATTAAAACCACAGAATTCAGACTATCTTTCAGAAGTAGAAAAGAAAGAAGTTCAAAACAAACTTAACGCATTGAATATGTTGACAGTGAGACCAGTGATTGTTGATGCAGACATCACTAAGATATTAATCACAACAACATTCAAGTATAACAAAAACGACACCACTTTGTCAAGAGGTGAGTTAGAAACAATTGTAAAAAATGCAATTATCAAATACGATACAGATAGCTTGAATAACTTCGATGCAATCTTTAGGCATTCTAAACTTGTAACAGCAATTGACAATGCACAATCTTCTATCTTATCAAACATCACAAATGTTAGATTGAAGAAAAAGAAAACTGTATCATTAGGCACAGATAAAGGTTTAGAAATTAACTTTGGTAATGCATTCTACAATCCACATTCTGGTCATAACGCAGATGGTGGTGGAATATTATCATCAACTGGAATCAAAGTTCAAGGCGATTCAGTGAATGACCATTTCTTTGATGATGACGGAAAAGGAAATATTCGTAGATTTATTATCGAAGCAGGAACAAGAGTTACAAAAGACAGTGAGGCAGGTACAATAGACTATGTCTCAGGAAAGATTTCGATTGATGCTGTTAACATTACTTCAACAAGTAATAATGATACCTCAATTGAATTCACCGTAATACCAAGTAGTAACGATGTCGTTGCAATCAGAGGTTCTTTGATTGACATTGACAAAGATAGTATTAGTGTTGCTGGTGAAGTAGACACCATCGCAAGTGGTGAATCTAGTGCTGGTGTTGGTTTTACAACCACATCAACATCTAGTTATTAATATGAGTAAAGTGATTACGGCATTTACCGTAAGTAGTTTCCCATTTATTTGGATTATAGGAGGAAAATAAAATGGCAGATAAAAAAATAACCGCATTAAATCTCATCGATGAAGCAGATATCAACGGTGCTGATTTGTTGCACGTAGTAGACGACCCAAGTGGAACGCCTGTAAACAAAAAGTTAACAATCGAAAGATTATTCAACAATGTACCATCATTCTTAGCATTCGATGACATTGAATCTTTAGATGAGTCAACTTCTGTTTCAGCAGGTATCTCAGCAGGTGAGGCAATTACAAAACTAGATTTCACAGGTGAATCTGGTGGTGTAGACTTAGACATTGATTTAGGTGCCCCAACTCACGAAGGTCAAATGAAAATAATAATTAGAGTGAAGGACGATGTGGCAATTAATGCAGACATCGATGTCCCATCATCTAATTGGGTAACAGGAACAGCTTCTGATTCACTAGTTATGGCATCTAACAGTGCTGTAGTATTAGTTGCAGTTGCTTCAGTATGGTATCCAGTTGCTACTGTAGGTACAGTAACAATTAACTAATAGCAGAGATATATGGCTCATCAAAATCATGTTGTAGATAAATTATCTACTCGATTATCAGGACTTCTTCCAGAATATATTAGGGAAGATGCACCTATATTCGAAGCATTCTTGCAATCATATTTTGAATACTTAGAGTCAGAAATCATAGTTCTCGAATCAGTCGATGAACTAGATGCTATTCAACTCGAGGACGGTACTGTTGAGGGTGATACATCTATATTATTACTCGAAGATGGTACCGACCCACTTGAATCAGACATAGACAATGCTAAACTGATTTACGAACAAGATAAAGAACCCCTATCAGTTGGTGAATATATCTATGGTGAAACTAATAAGTCGGTTGCCAAGATACTAACTCACCACATTTCAAAAGTAAAGAAAATTCTGATTGTCGATACGATATCAGGTACAGGTTTCGCAGAAGGCGAAAAGATTACGGGTAGAGATGGTAATCAAACAGGAGTTGTATCATCTTATAAAGAAAACAGTATTGTTGCAAGTAACAGATTACTAGACTATTCAGATGTTGATGAAACATTAGAATCATTCTTACAATACTTTCAGAAAGATTTCATACCATCTTTAGATTTAAAAGATACACAAAACAAAAGACTTACATTAAAGAACATAGGTAAATTATACAAGCAGAAAGGAACAGCAGAGTCAGTTCAATTCTTAATGCGTATACTTTACGGACTCAATTCAGAAATTAAATATCCCATAGACGAAACAGTTTCTGCTTCAGAATCAAATTACAGTGAAGACAGAAGAATGTTTGTCGTTATGGACGCAGGTGGTACGCCACAAGCAACGGATAGAATCGTACAATACAACGAAGTCGACACAACTCTAGTCGATGCAGAGGCAGTCGTAGAGCAAGTCAACATTATTAGTTCAACTAATCGACAGTATTCACTGTCAATATCAGATACACATAGAGGAACTTTTCAACCAAACAAAAGAGTTACACTACAAGACAGAGATGGCGTAACAGCATATCAAGGAACAGTAAAAGGTATTGTATCAGGTGTAATTAAATCAGATACATCAACATACTTTGGTTTAGAAGACGATGCTGGTGACTTATTACTAGAAACTGGTTCTGGTTTATTATATGAGAAACCAACGATTGGTTCGATGTATGATTTAAACGACCAAATAAGATTTACTGGTTCAAAAACAGATACAGAGGAAGTTGATGCAATAGGTATTGTTGCAGGTCTATCAAGAGGACCAGTTGAAGAGATATACTTAGAAGAAAGTGGCGAAGGATATTCAGCAAATGATATTATTATCTTCGAAGATGAAGGTACTGAAGGTGGTGGTGCAGAAGCAATCATCTCAGCAGTCGGTGATGAAATCACTTTAGAAAATGCAAGTGCATTAGACCAATACGAATTAATCGCAACAGCAGGACAAACAACGTTTGGTGGTGTTGACAGTAACGGAAATAGTATTCGTGATTTAAATGATAAACCAATCGCATTGAATGGTTTAAAGGTTAAAGTCTTTGTCGATGGTATAGAACAAGCAGAAACTAGTTTCGAAGAAAAACTCGATAGAGTTGTCTTCTCATCTTCACCTACACCAAGTGGTGGTGAGAGGGTAGAAATAGTATCAGAGTTCAGCAGACTTGTTGAAGAAGATGCCGACCCAATTATGTTAGAGTCATCTGACCAGAGAATCAGACGAATTATTATCACAAATGGTGGTGCTGGTTATCAAAAATTACCAAGAGTATTCCCAGGTGGTTATCTATACTTTGATGACGTTTCAGATTATACAGTGGGTGAAGTTGTAACAGGACAATCTTCAAATGCAACTGGTATTATATCACGTATTGATACAAAAAACAAGCGATTGGTCATCAAAAGATTATCAACAGATACTGGTGAGTTTACAGAAGAAATTATAGAAGGTGGTTCATCAACAACCGAAAGAGCTTGTACATTCGCAAACGTTACAGCAGGTACAGGTGCAAAACTCTTTGCTTGGTCATCACAAATTGGTGGTGTGGAAAAAGTTAGATTTACAAATCAAGGTTACAACTTTGATGAAGATGCAATCCTTGGTAATAATTCATTCTTTAATATAATGATTACAACACCAACTACAGTTGGTTCATTAAGTAAAGATGTAGTCTTTACTGGTGAAACATCTGGTGCAACAGGTAGTGTTGTATCATTCGATGCACAAAGAAACATACTTAAGTTTACAACAAGAAATGGTACTTTCCAAAAAGATGAGAAAGTAACTTACGCAAATACAGACAGTTTTAAAGTTATTGAGTTTGACCCATATGATGCTAGAGGTGAGTTTGCTGGAGAAGGTGTTATCTTAGATAACTTCTTAGGAGAAAAGGGTTACGCATCTAACAGCACATCAAACATACAAGATAGTAAGTTCTATCAATCACATTCATATGTTATTAAAGTTGGTAAAGCAATCGATGAATATAGGTCAGTAGTTAAAGATATTGTTCACCCATCAGGTCACATCTTTTTCGGAGAAGTTGCTGTAGAAAACATCATCGTATCAGATACAAAAAATGGTAGATTTAGTAGAAGAGTCGATGTAGATGGTGTTGATAACTCTCTTGCATTAGAACAAAGGGCATTTGTTCCTACTATCATTATTACATTAGAACATACAGAACATGTTCTCTTAGAAGATGCAACAAGAGATAACAATAGTAAAGTTCTCATGGAAGATGGACATTATATTGAGAACGAAGATGCTTTTGAACCACACATAACAAGAAACAGTCAAGTATTAGTATTGTTTGATACTAAGAAAACTGAAGTCGATGATTTCCAAATGGCATCGATATTAAGAGATTACTTAAACGAAGGAAATGAAGTTGAAAGACATAGAGTTGAAATCATTAAGAAATTCATCTCTAGTGTAACTGAATCGACAATTGACAGTGAAGTTTCAGGTGCAGTGGCACCAGTTGCTGAAACGAGAACAACATTCTTACAGAAGTCACCACGTTTAGATGGTGTCGTTTCAGTACTCAACTTAGTTTCACAAGACAACAATTACTTAAAGATACAAACAAGAGAAGGTTCAGAAGAACCAGAAAGAAGACCTTCTGACCAAGGTAAAGTCATACAGATATCAGACCACTTAGAAGAACATCTCATATTAGAAGATGGTGCGTATTTTCAAAGCGAAGAACCCTATAATGTTCTAACACATGAGCCAACTGGCCGTGATTCAAACGGTGCAGATATGTCTTTAGAAGATGGTTCTGGTAAAATACTATTAGAAGATGCAACAATACCTGAAGACATTCATAGATTCTTAACTGAAAGGTCAGTAGAATTATATAATCCATATTTTTATCTTGAAAACAATCAAGATAGAATCGTCTTAGAAACAGGTGAAGCAATAGTTTCTGAAGGATTAGGAACAGGTTCATTAGTGAGTTTTGTTCCACTAGGACACACTTTTAGAACAATAAATAAAATAGCATTTCAAGATACTTATAAGATATCTTACTATCTTTTAGACGAGTCGGCTGATTCAGATGAACAAGATAGAATAGTATTAGAAAGTGGAACGGAAGGTGGCAGTGGTCATGTTCTCATGGAAACTTCAGAAAGAGAAGGAATGAGAATTCACCAGTTAGATAACCTTCTACAAAATTTTTATATCAGTAGTTTTGGTACCCATGAGAACAGAAGAACTAACATTGCATTCAGTTCTTACGTTTCTTCATCAAATATTACCAATTCTACCTTAGAATCATTATAAATAGTTTAATAGATAACGGAGTTACTCAAAAATGGCAGCAATTATTTTAGAAAAGTTTAGAACGCACAATGCGAAGGAATTTATCGCAGACTTTGGCGATTCTTCAAATTATATTTTTATAGGTCGTTCACATTCGTGGACAGACGACAACGAACCACCAGCACCAGCAAATTCAGAATCTGAAGAAGTAAAAGCATTCGAAGATATGATTGCTTTGAAGAAGATTGGTACAACTGATGTTTCTCATGGTTTAGTGAGATACAACTGGACATCTGGTACAGTATATGACGAATATAGAGATGACTATAGTTCATCAAATCAGACACCTTCAGGTGCTAACAATTTCTACGATGGTAGAGGTTACGTTGTCACTTCAGACTACAAAGTTTACAAATGTTTGAAAACAGGAAAATCAGGTGGTGCTTTCTATGATGCCGGAACAGCACAAGGTTCAACTGTAGAACCAAGTTCAGTTTCAACAACTGACCCAGAAGTAACAGCAGACGGATATACATGGAAGTTCATGTATCAAATGAGTGCAAATGACGTTATCAAGTATGTAACTAACGACTTCGTGCCAGTAAAAACATTAGGTGCTAAAAACGATGTTGCAGGTTCAGGAACAAACGGTGGTTTTGGTACTAGTGCAACAGATGATGGTTCAGCACAATGGGACGTTGAGAATGATGCCGTTGACGGTGCTATCTATAGATATATCATAACAGCTGCAGGTTCTGGTTACAACAATGGTAGTGGAACTAGTTTTGATTTAGACGTAAACGTAGAAGGAGATGGTTCTGGTGCAGTAGCAACATTAACATTTAGTAGTGGTGCTTTATCAAGTGTAACATTTAAAGACACATCTTCATATGGTTCAGGATATAAGAGAGCATCTTTCCCAACATTAGATTCTGCATTATCAGGTTTAACTGCTGGTACTGGTGCAACTCTAAGAGCAGTTATCTCACCAATCGAAGGACATGGAGCAAATCCAGTCGATGAGTTAGGTGGTAACTATGTAGTTGTTAACTCAAGATTAGAGTTCGGTGACGGTTCAGGTGACTTCCCAACAGATAACGATTTCAGACAAATTGGATTAGTTAAGAATCCAGTAGCAGGTGGTTCAATTGCCTCTGCAACAACATTGACTGCAACAAGAAAACTTACAGTGGACGATGGAACAAATATCTCTGTAGACGATATTATTAGAGATGTTGCAAGTTCTAGTGAAGATTCAAGTACAGCAGTTGCAAGAGTTATCTCTAAAACAGGAAATATTTTAAAGATTCAAACGATTGCTAATTCAGGTGGTGAGTTTGTTAACTTCGTAAACGATGATGAAGTTTTCATAGGCACTGCTTCTTCTAAGGATACAGATGTGGCAGCTGCTGGAGTAGATAGTGACCACCCGGAAGTCGAAAGATTTACTGGACATATGCTCTATCTTGAAAATAGAGGACCAGTATCAAGAGCTGCAGACCAGATAGAAGACATTAAATTAATTATTGAAATGTAATTAATTGTAATTTTACATTACAAAACGAAAGAAGGATACAATGACACAAAAGACTGACCTTAACATTACACCATATCATGATGACTTTAGTGAAGATAAGAACTTTCATAAAGTTCTTTTCAGAGCAGGTCGACCTTTACAAGCAAGAGAATTAACACAATCACAATCTATTCTACAAGACCAAGTAGAAAGATTTGGTAGTCATTTCTTTAAAGAAGGTTCTATTGTTCAAGGTGCTGAAACAAATATCGATATGGATATTTACTTTGTTAAAGTACAGGCAGACAATCCTAATTCTAGTGGTGATGATTCAGCAGAAAGTTATAGAGAATCGTTTCATGGTAAATTACTCAGAGGTAAATCTTCTGGTGTAATAGCAAAGGTCATCACTTCTACAGCTGCAACTTCAGATGACAGTCTCACTTTATTTGTAAAAGGATATCAATCAGGTACTAACGATGCAGGTTCATTTCTCTTTGTCGGTAACGAAGAATTAGAAGAAGTAACAATCACTGAAAATACGGGTGCAGTCGTAAGTGCAAGTAACAATAACGAATTCAAAACAGTAACAGACGTTAACACACCAACAGGTCGTGCATCAATTGCCGATATATCTGAAGGTGTAGTTTTCTCTAGAGGTTTTTTTGTTAAAGTAGACGAACAAAAAATCATCTTAGAGAAATATTCAGGTAAACCTTCATACAGAGTTGGTTTACAAATAACAGAAGAATTAATATCATCATCTAACGATACTACTCTACTCGATAATGCACAAGGTACAAATAATGAAAACGCACCTGGTGCCGACAGACTTAAAGTTTCTTTAATACTTAAAAAAGTTAGTATAACAGAAACAACAAATTCAAATTTCATAGAATTATCAAGAGTCAATAATGGTATCATAGAATTACAAATCAATCGACCAATTTACAGTCACATAGAAAGAACTTTAGCACGTAGAACATTCGATGCAAATGGTGACTTTGTAGTAAGACAGTTCTCAACTTCATTTAGAGAACATTTAAAAACAACAAACAATAAAGGTTTTTACACAACAACGAATGGTGGTGATGAGAATAAATTTGTATGTCAGGTATCACCTGGTAAAGCATACGTTAAAGGGTATGAAATAGATAAAATTGGTACTACAAATATTACTTTTGATAAAGCACGAACAACAGCAGAAGTTAGTAATGCATCTACACCTGTCAGATTAGGTAACAAACTTAAAATCAATAGCATAAAGGCATTACCAGAGTTTCAAGATTCAACAGATACAGATGCATTTAAACCAATCAAATTATACGACAGAGCATTCGGTGGTTCTGGTTCAGTCCCATCAGGTGCCAAGCATATTGGTTTTGCACGTGTAAGACACATAGACAATCAAGCAAACGTATCAACACAAGCAAATGATGAAGTAAATCTATTCTTGTTTGATATCAAAATGTTTACTGAGATAACATATACAGGACATAGTGGCACAGCAATTGTAGGTGATAAAGTAACAGGTGGCACATCTGGTGCTACAGGTATTATTGCATATGATGATAATTCAGATGGCATATATCTACATGACGTTGTAGGTACCTTTATAGAGGGAGAAGCAATCACATCAAGAGGTGATGGCGACTTTGCTTTATCAACCTCACAAAATGATAACGTTAGAACATTTAACATATCACAATCAAGAGGTGTATTCCAAGCAACTCCAGGGTCAGGTACACAAAACTTTGTAGGTGATGTAGTTCTCGATGACTTAAAAACACTTTCAGGTTTCTTAACATTCACAAGTGGAGATAATACAGTTTCAGGTGTAGGTACACAATTTACAAGAGAGTTACTCGTAGGTGATACTATATTAGATTCAAGTAATACTGAATTCGTAGTCAGTGAAATAACAAGTGATATCTCAATAGAAGTAACAGATACAGACGGTAGTGCATTCTCAGGTTCATCACAAACACAAGTTTCAGTAGTTAGAAAAAGAGCAGTTCTAAGAGACCAAAATCAATCAGCATCTATATTCTCATGGCCAAGAAACTACGTAGATACAATAACACCTACTGCAAACGGTGTATCAGTCAGAAAACAAGTTAAACTTACAGTGAGTAGTGGTAATATAACAGTTCCACTTACAACTTCAGATGAAAAGTTTGCAGGATTATCAAATGATAATTTTCAGTTTGCAGTATTAACACAATCAACAGATAGTAGTAGAACTTTAGATAACGGTGATGTTTTATATCCAGATGATATAAGTTCATTTCCAACAGATGTAACTTCACCATTAGTTGTGCCTATCGGAGATTCTGGTGGTGCAGATGATGATGCAGTAATACTCGTATCATATTCTGTTATAATTAAGAGTCCTTCAGTTAAATTAAAAGATTTAAAAGAGTATAGGTCAGTTAAGTTTGGTAGTCCTAACTCAGATGGCAATGTCAGATATGGTTATGCTTATGACCATAAAGAATTGGCACTTGCTGTTCCAGATGTATACAAAGTTCATGCAGTTTTAGAAGCAGTACCAGGAACATTGACAAGTGGTAATGCGACTGCACCAAACATGACAATAACAGAAACTTCAGGAAGTTTTACAACAGGAGAAGTTATTATAGGTCAAACTTCAGGTGCTAGAGCAAAGATTATTGACTACAACGGAACAGGTAATAAGTCATTCTTTGTATACTTAGATGAAGGTGTAACATTCTCTTCAGGAGAAGCAGTTGTAGGACAAACAGATTCAGGTGTTGCAACAACATCAAACGTTGCAATAGGTTCTCCAAATATTAAGAATAGATACTTCTTAGATAATGGTCAAAGAGATGGTTTCTATGACGTATCTAAACTTCAATTAAAACCTGGTGAACCAGCACCAAACAATCCAATCGTAGTTATATTTGATTACTTCACTGCAGGTTCTGGAGATTACTTTGCAGTTGGTTCATATGCTGATATTGATTATCAAGATATACCAAATTACTCACCGAACAAAGTTGACTTAGGTGGGTTTGAACCAGACGGACAATTTGAATTGTCAGATGCAGTCGACTTCAGGTCACCAATCAATGCATTGGAAACAATACCAAGTGGTGCTTATGACCAAACAACAATTACAGATTTATCAGATGTAACAACATCTCCATTTGCATACGAAACAAGAACATTCACATCAGGTGATATAGCAACTCCAATTGTTGGAACAACAGTAGATGCAGATTTAAAATTCTATGTTCCAAGAATAGACAAGATATTCTTACATAAGAATGGTGGATTTGAAGTATCAACTGGTTTACCAGACATTACACCTCAAAAACCTTCACAAATTGATGAAGCAATTGAGATGTTTGAATTATTCATACCTGCATTTACAGATAATCTAAAAGAGATTACTGTACAAGCAAAAGATTACAGACGTTTCACAATGAAAGACATTGGTAAAATCAATCAAAGAGTTACCAATTTAGAAAGAGTTACTTCACTATCATTGTTAGAAAAAAATACAGAACAAAAACAAATATTAGATGCAGACGGACTTGATAGATTCAAATCTGGTTTCTTAGTAGATAATTTTAGAGGTCATAAGATAGGTGATGTTGTTCACCCAGACTATCAAGTAGGTATCGATACACAAAATGGTCAATTAAGACCTATGCACTATACTCAGTTCTTTGATATAGAGCAAAAGGTATCTGCTTCAACTAATTTTAAAAAGACTGGTGATTTAATTACATTGCCATTTACAGAACAATCATATGTCAACCAAAGATTAGCATCACGTTCAATCAATGTAAACCCATATCACGTTTTTGCTTTCGTAGGTAATGTTAAGTTATCTCCAGAAAATGATGTTTGGCAAGATACAGAAAACTTACCAGAAGTCAGAGTCAACAGAGAAGGTAACTTTGATGCCGTATTGGCAGAAAATAGAAACAGTCTCGGTTCAGTTTGGAATGCATGGCAAACAACATGGGTTGGTGAACCAGAAGTAACATCTTCTTCAACAACAGTAAGCACTGAAGGTGGTTCATGGGATGGTGACCCATCACAAGGTGGTAATTGGGTCAACGGAACTCAGACATCAGTTACAAGAGAGATTACTCAAACACCTGAAACTCAAACAAGAACAGGGATTAGAACATCAGTTGTAGAAGAGTTTGTAGAATCAAGAAACGATAGAATCGTAAGTATCTCAGTGATACCTTTCTGTAGAGCAAGAACAATTGAAATAGATGCACAAAATTTAAAACCAGGCACTAGACATTACATTTACTTTGATGGTATTAAAGTTGATGAGTATGTAAGACCTTTCAGTTCAGATTATACAGACGGTTCAACTTTAAATGCAACCGAAACAGTCAAAACAGATAGTAATGGTAGACTAAGAGCATACTTTGATTTACCTAATAATAGAAATCAAAGATTCCCTACAGGTATGAGGGACTTAAGAATTACTTCAAGTCAAAATAACTTAAGTAATCCAGCATCATATGGTGATGCAATCTATCAAGCACAAGGTTTATTGCAATCTAATCAAACAGAGGTTGTATCTACAAGAAATGCTAGAGTGATAACTGAGGTTCTCAGTGGTGAAAGAACAATGACTAAGAGAGGTGAAAACATCAACTCTTCTTCAATTGAGATTGATGACGAGCCAATATTAGACCCACCTCCGCCTCCTCCACCACCTCCACCTCCACCTCCTTTAGAACCGAGAGTTCCAATAGAGCCGCCTCCTTTTATAGAAATAAGAGAGAGATTTGATTTTAATAGAAGATTTAGAGATATTGAACCTAGAGGTTGGGTAGACCCATTAGCACAATCAATCTTAGTTGAGTCAGAGGGTGGTATGTTTGTAACATCTATCGACCTATACTTTAAGACAAAAGATAAATCATTACCTGTTTCAGTAGAACTTAGAAACATGGTCAATGGTTATCCTGGTCAAATGGTATTCCCTTTCTCAACAGTGTTTAAGAATCCAGCAGACATTAATGTTTCTGCTGATGGTTCAGTTGCAACAACATTTACTTTTGACAGTCCTGTCTATGTACAAGACAATGAAGAGTTCTGTTTTGTAGTTCTATCAAACTCAAACGAATACGAAGTATTCCATTCTAGAATGGGAGACCCAGATTTAATTACAGGTGAAACAATTTCTGGACAACCATATGGTGGTTCATTATTCTTATCACAAAACGCATCTACTTGGACAGCAGAGCAAACAGATGACCTTAAATTCAACATGAAAGTTGCATCGTTTGATACTTCAGTTGCAAGTTCAATTGTGTTTGAGAACAAAGATATTGATACAGTCGAACTACAAGACAGTCCAGTTGAAACATTCAGTGGTCAAACTTACGTAAAACTTTACAACTACTCACACGGTATGTATGATACAAATTCAAACGTTACTATATCAGGTGTAACGGGTGAAAAACAAAACGGTGTTGTTAAGATAGGAACACCAAGTGCCTTGAGTGCAAATGCTACTGCTAATACTTACAATGTAACAGATTCTTCTGTAACAGGAAGTGCCGCAGGTGAAGGCATAAAACTTAAAGTAGTAGTTGACTCTGGTGATTTAGATGCAGTCAGTGAAATTTATGTTACTGACCCAGGTTTTGGATACTTAGATTCAGAGACATTAACAGTTACTATCGATACAAACAAAACATTTACAGTTGCTATCGATACAGTTGATGATACACTAGGTGGTATGCCAATAGGTGCCATAAATGCTACACATACAGCAATACAAGATTTCAGTATCGATTCATTTAACGTTGATTTAAATACAGTATTAGACGGTTCATCTTATAGTTTTGAATCGACTTACGGTGCATTGCAATCAACAATCGGTGGTGGAAGTTCAGTAATATCAACAAGAAACATTTACTATGATGGTATTCATACAATGATACCTTCAGTAAGACATAAGAATACAGAAATATATGCAAGTGTGAAGAGAACAGGAATTGAAGCACCAATATCTCCAAGGTCTGGTCTACTCAGTTTAGATACTGCATATACAAGAAGAACATCAACAAACTTTGTCAAATTAAACGATAACGTATACTTTGATAAACCAAGTGTTGTTGCTTCTCCAATTAACGAACAAAATGAGATGGGTAATACTAAATCATTTGAGTGTGTAATTCAGTTAAGGTCAGTTAACCCTAACGTATCACCAGTGATTGATGTCGCAACTATCGGTTGTCTTGGTATCATGAATAGAATTAATGATATCGATGAGTCAGGTCATGTATCAGATGGTGAAACTTTTGTGCCATCTACAGAACCTGAAGGTGACAACAACGCAATGGTCTATGTAACAAGAAAGGTTACATTACAAAATCCCGCAACGTCATTGAAAGTCTTTGCGGACAACTTTAGACCACCCAACTCAGACATTAAATTAATGTATAAGATTGTGAAGAGTGATGAAGATACACCAATCGATGATTTAGGTTTTGAATTCTTCAACACTGACGGTAGTTCAGATACAGATATACCAAGAGATGGCAGAAACTTTAAAGAATATGAATATACTGCCGATGGTTTACCAGAGTTCAGTTCTTTTGTAATTAAGATTGTAGGACAATCGCAAAATACATCAAGTGTGCCTATTGTGACTGCTTTACGATGTATTGCATTAGCATAATGGGTATTAAAGTAGAAGGACATACTAACCTTTTTAGAGATGAAGAATCTCATGCAATCGTAAATACTGATACTCATGCGTATCAATTGGTAAAGAAGAGAAGAGAGTTATATAGAACTCAGAAAGATGAAATAAATAACTTAAAGAATGAAGTGAGTGAAATTAAACAATTATTATTAAACGTAATAGAGAAAGTACATGGCTAAAACAGTAGACAATTTTTCAACAATAGAAAACTTCAGACAGACGTATAACGAACTGGCAACAGACGTTGGTACGATTTCTGGTCTACAAACACCTAGACAAGGTAATCTAGTTGATGCATTAAACAGTGTAAACGAAAAAGACTTTTTCTTCCAAGAGTTCATCTATGTTGTGAGTTCACAAGGAACTGTAACTTTTACAGGTAACGATAACGTTGGTAATCTTTTAAAATTTAGAGACGATAGAATTCAAGTCTTTGTTCGAGGTGAGCATTTAATTGAAGGTATTGATTACGTAATTTCAAATCAAAACTCAGATGGCACTTACGGACAAATTACTTTACAAGGTGATTACGCAGACGGTGGTTCTAAAGAAACTGAAGTCAATGATAGGGTAGTTGTATACTCATACACAGGTTCATATCTTGGTGTTGCAGTTTCATCTACTGGTTCATCATTCTTCCAATTATCAGATACAAACTCAGTTTACAACAATAACCAAAACGGTGTGATATTAAACGGTGATAGCACATCTATTACATCACAATTAGAAACAGGTTTTACATTACAACTCGCAGGTAAAACATTTGCAGAAGATGACATAACACTAGCAACAGGTAAAACTCTAACGGCACCAACGGTCACCGACGGCACAGCATCACTTTCTAGTGGTTCACTTACAAGTGCTGTAAACGGAACATTCAGTGGCACAGTTACAGGTGGAACTTTAACAGATGGCACTGCTTCAATTACAGGTGGTGCAGGAACAGGATTTAGTTCAATCACATCTACATCATTTACTGGTAACCTCACCGGAACTGCAACACAGGCTGCTAACTTAAACAATCATGATACAGGAGACTTGACAGAAGGTAGTAATTTGTATTATACTGATACGAGAGTTGATACAAGAATGGCATCTAAAGATATTAACTTCTTTGATGATGTTAATTATACAACAGCACCTTCAAATGGTCAAGTTCTCGTTTGGAATGGTTCAAACAATTATTGGGAACCTACCAATCAAGCAACTTCAGATACTATTACTGAAGGTTCAAGTAACTTATACTTTACAAACGAAAGAGTAGACGATAGAGTAGGAAGTTTACTTACAGCAGGTACAGGTATATCATTAAATTACAATGATAGTGCAGGTACTTTAACAATAACTGGTTCTGCTCAGTACGGTGATTCAGATGTACAATCATATTTAAGTGGTGGCGCTGGATTGGCATTAAGTGGTTCAGGTTCTTTCAGTGTGAATACTTCGAATGGTGTGAAAATAGATGGTGATGATGTCGAATTAGATTACGAAGTCATCAGTTCATCTTCATTAGGTGGTTCTGCACCTGACGGAACTGGAGATGCAGTAGGACATCTTTACTTTGTGATATGATATGTCAGATGATATTTGGATTAAACATAATTTAGGAACGTTTCAACAACCCTATATTTTTCAACAAAATAGGAATAAACAGTCTCCTTCAATTGGTCAAGCAGTTGCACAACAACCTGCTATTGCCAGACAACCTTCGACTTATCAAAAACAAAGTCCTTATTCTTTTAGGGCACCTGTAAACTATCAGCAACCTAATATAAGAGATGCTCAACAACCTAATATTAGAGATAAGCAAAGTCCTTATATTGCTAACGCACAAAATCCATTTATTAGAAATGCTCAAACAGCTTTCACATATAATCACAGGTCACCAGGAACATATAGAGTACCAGTAGATTATCAAACACCTTTTACATATAATTTTAGGTCTCCAGGCACATATAGAAGTCCTGTAAATTATAGATTGCCATTTACATATAACTATAGGTCACCAGGAACATATAGATATCCTGCAAGCGCACAAAGTCCTTTTACATATCAGGCAACTACACCAGTCATTTATAGTTACAGGTCACCTTTCATCTATACCGCTGACACAACAAGAGTAGATGAATTTGATGGTTCAGGATATGAAATGTATGACTATTATATGGGAGGCGCTGGGGTATCATTGGAGCTATATGCTTATAGAGATACTTTAAATACTGGACAAGGAGACATTCTAGTCAATTACGTTTTTGATGCTGATGGTGAAGATTGGTCTGAAGTCTTATCTCTTGGAACATCAGTCTTGTGGAGCGATGAGTCCTATGAAGGTGCATCTGGAACTCACCCTGGTCAACCTGCATATAAAATTGAAGATACATTTGCGGGTAATTATACAGTAAGAAGAACACATTCAATTTCTGGTGATAGTGTTACTGTTCAAACCCCAAGTGGCAATTATTCAATTACTACAACAGCACAGGCACTTTACTATTGGGGTGGTACTGGAGGAAGAAGAGCAGTGCGATATGGAGCAGAAGGCAGTGATTACATCTCTGGAACTTTAACTGGTAGTCTTGTTTTTGAATCGACTACAATTTCAGGATTTTCTTATACTTATAGTTTTCAATTCATTTATGATGTTGAAAATGAAGAAAATGATTGTCCTGAATGTTGTATACATGAAGATATGTTAGTTGCAACAAGTGATGGCGATAAACACATAAATGATTTAAAATCAGGTGATTATATATACGGTTACAATTTTGAAACTGACCAAAAAGAACTTACTATGATTAACGGTATTAAGAAATTAGAAAGAGGCAGAATAGTTACTGTAAACGATACAATTGTTACAGACGACCATCCAATTTTCTTAATTGACGGCAGTCTTGCATCAACAAATCCTGAAGCAACATTGAAAAATTATCATAAAGAAGTGAAACGTTTAGAAGTAGGTGATAAAATATTAGATGTAAATAATAATCATGTATTAGTTGAAACAATTGAACCATATGCTGGTGAACATAAAGTATATACAATTAAAACTGTATTAGATAATTTCTATGCGGATAATATTCTTGTTGATTCAGTATTACAAGCACCAAAGCATAGAATGGAGGGAACATGGTCACAAAATCAGTAGAAATATTAGAAACAAATATTGATGTTAATGGCCAATCTAGGGATAGAATTCGTATAACTATTACAGATAGCAATGGAGTAAATCAATTTATATCTGAAAAAATTAGGTCAGAAGTTTCAAAGAGTCATGAAGAACATGCTGAAATAGTTAAAAGAGTAGTAACTAAAAAAAGGAATCTTGTATAATGCCAACAGGACAGCAACCAGTTATAGCAAGTAAGCAAAGTCCGTATATTGCTAATAAAAGGCAGCCTGTTACTTATCAGGAACCTACAAACTATCAACAACCTAATGTACGTGATGCTAGAACGCCAAGAACATATAGAAATCCTGTAAATTATCAAGAACCTAACATACGTGATGCTAGACAACCTGCAAAGTATAGAAATCCAGTAAGTTATCAGCAACCGAATATACGTGAAGCAAGACAGCCTTCTACTTATCAGCATCAGTCACCTTCTACATATCAACATAGACAACCTGTAATCTATCAGCATAGGTCACCATTTACATATAATCACAGGTCACCAGGTACTTACAGAAATCCAGTGATTGGTCGAACACCAGTAATTGCAAACGCACAAACTGCCGTGAACTATCAGAATCCTTATAGATTACCTTATGGATTTAGAACTCCTGTTATCTATCAAGTTGCAGTAACAGGTAACAGAGAGATAGGTCAAGTTGCAAAAGTTAAGGGTGTTTACGTCAAAGAAGCACAAGGTGTAACGAAGATGGACGAGATATATGTCAAAAAAGATTCTTCAACTGTAGAGAAAATACATCAATCAGTCCCAACAGCACAATTTAATAACTAACAAATCGTATAAATAGTTGTATGGCTATTATCGCAAACTTATTTATTGACCAAGGTACAGACTTTTCAGTTACTGTAGATGTTACAGATACAGATGGTAGTGTTTTAGACCTTGATGGTTATACTGCATCAGCACAAATAAGAAAAACATATTCTTCTTCAAGTGTGAGTGCAACATTTGGCACATCTATATCTGCATCAAACGGACAAGTTACATTAACATTGAGTGATACAGTTACTGCAGGACTAGGTGCAGGTAGATATGTTTACGATTTAAATATAGAAAGCTCTGGTGGACAAGTTACAAGAGTTGTAGAAGGTCAAGCAATCGTAACTCCAGGAGTAACGAGGTAAATTATGGCAATAAAAGGTACAGTATCAAGAGTAGCAACTATTGGTGGAAGAGTTGGTGGTCAAGGCAACATTCGTGCAAAGCAAGTTGCGATTGGTAATTCATCATCAAATGTAAATCTTTCTGCAAAATCAATCAACGAACTTGCAGATGTAAATGCATCAGAAACAGACGACGGTTTACTTTCATACGATGCTGAATCAGATAAATGGACAACTACAACTGTTCTGGATGGTGGAACGTTTTAGTCGTATAAATATTCATACAATCAAGGATACCGACCAGTGAAGGTATCGACCCTCATAGTGAGAGGATAGAATTTTTACATTATATATCAGGACTCGAATAGTGCAGGGTCAAATAACATTAATTAATTAATTTTTATAGGAAATAAAAATGGCAACAGTAATTCAAATTAAAAGAAGTACGGGAGCAACGGCGCCTACGGTCTCTGACCTAAGTGAAGGCGAATTAGCATACGTACAGGATAGAACGAATGACGGTGCCAGTGCTAAATTGTTTATAGAATCAGTAGATTCTTCTTCTAACGCAGTAATCCATGAAGTTGGTGGTAAATATTACACCGATATCATCGATGGTGCTTCGCCAACTCCAGCAAACTTAATTGTTGGTAATGGTGCAACAGCAGGTGCAGAGATTCAACTTAGAGAAGATTCAGACAATGGTTCAAACTATGTCGCACTTAAGGCTGCCGATACAATTGGTTCTAATATTACTTTTACATTACCTTCAGCAGACGGTAGTGCAAACCAAGTATTAGGAACAGACGGCAGTGGTACTTTATCATTCTTATCAACAACATCAACACTAGCAGGTGCTTCAGACTCAGATATTTCATCACCTTCAGCAGGACATATTCTTGTACATGACGGAAGTGATTCATTCGACAACGTAGCATTGAGTGGTGACGTGACTATGGCATCAAGTGGTGCAGTCACAATCGCAAATGACGCTGTTGAAACAGCTATGATTGCAGATAGCAATGTTACAATAGGAAAAATTGACTTCTTAGTTGACGAAGATGACATGTCATCTGATTCAGCAGTCAAAGTTCCTTCTCAGCAATCTGTTAAAGCATATGTTGATTCACAAGTTACAGCACAAGACTTAGATGTCGCCGCTGATAGTGGAACAGGTGCAGTCGACTTAGACTCACAATCAATCACTTTCACTGGTGGAACAGGTGTAACAACTTCTGCAGCTAACCAAGCAGTAACTTTTGCAATCGGTCAGGCAGTTGGAACAACAGACAACGTAACATTTAACAACGTAGACGTTGACGGAACACTTACATCGGACGATATTACATCAACAAACATTGCAGCCACAGGTAACTTAACAGTTTCAGGAAACTTAACTGTTAATGGTACTACAACAACTGTAAACTCAACAACAGTATCAATTGATGACCCTATTTTCGAATTAGGTGAATCAAGTTCAGATGATAACTTAGATAGAGGTATTAAATTTGCATGGCATAATGGTTCAGATGCTAAAGTCGGTTTCTTTGGTATGGACGATTCAACAGGGAAATTTACATTTATCCAAGATGCAACAGATACATCTTCAGTCTTCTCAGGAAGTGCTGGTAATGTAGCATTCGGTGGTATCGAAGGTACTGGTCTCGCTTTAAGTGGTTCAATCACATCTATAGACGGTTCTGCTCCAGCAGCTGGTGAGTTATTAGTAGGTAACGGAAGTAATGGTGATATGGAACTAGCAACTTTAACTGCTGGTGAAGGTATCGATGTTACTAATGCTGACGGTTCAATCACAATCGCCGCTGAAGTTGGTACTGATTCTAACTTAGGTGCTGTTATTGTCGCAGCTGGAGAAGGTATGGACGCATCATACTCTTCAGGTACAGTGACAATCGCTGGTGAAGATGCAACAACTTCTAATAAAGGTATTGCTTCTTTCTCAGCAGACAACTTCACAGTTTCAAGTGGTGCAGTTACAATCACAGCAATAGACGGTGGTTCATTCTAATATACTAACTAAACTGAGAGGCAAAAATGGCAACAGTAATACAATTTAAAAGGAGTTCAACTGAGAATTCTGTTCCTGCAACTAGTGATTTATCACTAGGGGAACTTGCTATCAACACATATCACGGTAGATTATATACTGAGAAAAATGATGGTAGTGCAGCTGTAGTTGAGATTGGGACTAATCCTTCATCTCTTACTGTTAACGATGCTATAACCTTTCCAACAAGTGATGGGTCTAGTGGTCAAGCATTGACCACTAATGGTAGTGGAACTTTAGGGTTCTCAACCTTACCATCATCAGGAGTAGAAACATTTACATTCTCTATTACATCAACAGGCACTGCAATCAGTGGTGCAGATGATGATAGTAATACACTTACTTACCAAGCAGGTACAGAACAAGTGTATATCAACGGTGTAAAACTTGTTGCTGGTTCAGACTATACCACAACAAGTTCAAGTGTTATTACTCTTACAGAAAACGCAATATCAGGTGATGTTGTCGAAGTAGTTGCAATCACTGATACTCAGAATTTAATTCAAGGGTATTATACTGCAAGTACTTTATCAGCAACAACAGCTGACCAAGTGTTATCTTCAAACGGAATAGCAAATAAGGCTATTAAGTATATAATATGTGCCACACATGCTTCCGCTGGAACTCATTCAGCAGAAGTGTTACTAATTAACAATGGAACGAATTCATACTTCGTACAATACGGCGATGTTTATTCAAGTTCAAGTTTGTTTTCACTGAGTTCAGATATTGATTCAGGTAATATGAGATTACTCGTAACACCTGCCAATACGAACACAACAGTGGATACTTTCCAAATCAGAATGTCATAAGGAGGATATGAATAATGGCTAAAACAAAAGCATTTGAAATTGCAGAGTTAATTCGTGTCTTCAAATACAACACATCAACTGATGAAATTGAAACAACAAAAAGAACTAAAGACAAAAACAAACAAAGAGGTAATGCAACTAAAACTGCTACCGATGAGTTTGCTTTAGATACTTTTGCTCATGCAGACTTTAGAGCTGCAAGATATATTGTCGCAATGAAAGAAGGCAGTAAATTCCATTCAACTGAAATCATGTTAGTTCATGATGGAAGTGATGTAACAATGACACAATATGGTACACTTAAGTCACATTCGTTAGCAACTTTTGATGCAGATATATCTGGTTCAGACGTGCAATTACTTTGCACACCAGCATCTACATCATCAACAGTTATTAAGTTCGATAGGACAACAGTTGACGCATAATTAACTTTTATAATATGCAGAGGGGGACTTTATGTCCCCCTTTCTTTTTGTATAAATAGTATTATGGCAACGACAAAGAAATTTTTTGCAGAGTTAGGACTAGAGACAGCACAAGATTTATCTGTTAATGGTAACGCAACTATTACAGGTGATTTAACTGTAAATGGTACAACGATTACTGTAAACTCTACAACAACTTCGGTTGCAGACTCGTTGATGGAGTTTGCAAACGCAAATACTTCTTCTGATACACTTGACATTGGTTTCTATGGAAACTATAATGACGGATTATCAGATGGTGGTGCCAGTGAATATACAGGATTATTCAGAGATGCAAGTGATTCAACATGGAAATTATTTGACGGATTAGAAGCAGAACCAACTACTGTAGTCAATACAAGTGGGACAGGATATGCATATGCAGACTTACAAGTAGGTGACTTAACAGCAACTACTTTGACAGCAACCAACAGTCTTACAGGTTCTTCTATAACATATCCTACAACAGACGGAACAAATGGGCAAGTTTTAACAACAAATGGTTCAGGAACATTATCGTTTGCTGACCCATCAGGAAGTGGTTTAGATGGAGGAACAATTACAACTACCTCAACATCTATTACTAACTTAGATACTTTCTCAGCATCGTCTTCTAGGGGTGGAAAATATACAGTTACGTTGTCTGATTCAACAAGTGGTGAATATCAAACAACAGAAGTGCATATAATACATGATGGAAGTTCATCAAGTATGTCTCAATTTGGTACAGTCTTACAAGGTGGAAGTGACGAACTTGCAACATTCTCAACAGATGTGTCAAGCGGAAGTGTCAGATTAAGAGTTACACCAGCATCAACGAATTCTACTAAAATTTCTTTTAAAAAGATTTTAATAGATGTCTAAACAAAGATATCTATTTACTAAATACTTGTAATTAACATTTACTAACAAGGATACAAATGGCAACTCAAAATTCATTCGTAATAGAATATGGATTAACAGTCGGTTCGACTGAAGTGATAAATTCCTCAGGTAAACTCCAAGCATCTGCAATATCAGAATTAGACACGGATAATTTATCTGAAGGTTCAACAAACCAATATTTTACTACTGCTAAAGTAGATACACATTTAGCAAACGCTTCTGCCTCTAAGACCCTTGCAAATGTACAGATTGACGGAGGAAGTTTATAATGTCATCTAAAAATTTCATAATCAAAAACGGTCTTACAGTAGGTACAACAGAGGTTATCGATAGTTCAGGTAACGTTACAGCAAGTGGAGTAGGTGCCGCTGTTCAAGAAGCAATCGCAGATAAAATCGGTGGAATAATCAGTGCAACAGGTGGTGCAAGTGCAACATACAATGACGGTGCAGATACAATCGTTATTGACGTTCCAATCACTGATGAAGATGATATGTCTTCAGACAGTGCTACTGCGATACCATCTCAACAATCAGTTAAAGCATATGTAGATTCTCAAATCTTAACAAAAGATAATTCAGATGAAATTACAGAAGGTTCAACAAACTTATATTTCACAAACGCAAGAGCAGATGCTAGAATAACAAACGCATTGATTGATGAAGATGATATGTCATCTAACAGTGCGACTAAAATACCTTCTCAGCAATCTGTTAAAGCATTCGTTGAATCACAAGTAGCAAGTAAAGATGCTTTATCAGAACTTTCAGGTGATACTGATGATGTCAGTGAAGGTTCAACAAATCTTTACTATACAGATGCAAGAGTTAACTCAGCATTCGATACAAGATTAGCAACAAAAGACACAGGTAACTTAAGTGAAGGTTCAAACCTTTATCATACAACTGAAAGAGTGCAAGATGTTACTGGTGGTCAGTTTGTAACTAATGGTTCACATACAGGTATTTCATTCTCATATGATGATGCTAACGATGGTGCCATTGATGCTACAGTTTCACTTTCAGGTTTTGATACAGATGACGTTTCAGAAGGTTCAGGTAATTTATACTTTACTAACGCAAGAGCAGACGCCAGAGTTAATGCCGTATTAGCAGATACAGATTCATTAGGAGAAGGTTCTTCAAATCTATACTTCACAAACGAAAGAGTTGACGATAGAGTTGCAGACCTTATAGTTGGTGGTTCAAATATCACTGCAACTTATGATGACGCCGCAGGAACATTAACACTTGCTGGTTCTGCCGCATATGCAGATTCAGATGCCAGAGGTGCTATCAGTGTAACAGATAGTGGCGGAGATGGTTCACTTGCATATAATTCATCAACAGGTGTAATTACATACACAGGTCCAAGTGCTTCAGAAGTTCAAGCACATATTACTGCTGGAACAGGTGTTTCAGTAAGTTCAGGTGAAGTAAGTATTGGACAGGCAGTTGCTACAACAAGTAATGTTCAGTTTGGTAACTTGACATTATCAGGCAACTTAACAGTTAACGGTTCAACAGTAACCAACAGTGCGACAAACACAACAATCGAAGATGCATTAATCGAATTAGGGTCTGGTAACACAGGTGCTAACTCTAATGACCTTGGTCTAGTTTTAGAAAGAGGTTCAACAGGTGATAACGCATTTATGGGTTGGGACGAAAGTGAAGACAGATTCGTAGTTGCAACAACAACGGCGACAGGTGCTTCAACTGGTGCATTGTCATTAACAGATGCTAACTTTAGAGCATCACAAATATCAACATCATACGCATCAAATAGTGGTGGTGTTGCTAGGAATATATATCAATCAACTTCTGCCCCAGGTAGTTCAGACGGTGCAGTTGGTGATTTATGGATTTTATACTCTTAATAAATAAGAGTTTACATTTTTGGAAAATTAAATGGCGACAGGTTCACAAAAGGTAAAAACACCAACGGGTTGGAACGCAACTCGAGGTGCATGGGTAAAAACAGCATCTAATACATGGAAAGATGTAGACCAAATCTACATCAAAACTCCAAGTGGATGGAATAATGCTTCAGGTCAAGAAGTAACTCAGATACCTTATCCTTACATTGCAAACGCACAAAATCCATTTATAAGAGATGCACAACAACCGTATCCTTACATTGCGAATGCACAGAATCCTGTAATTAGAGATGCACAACAACCGTATCCTTATATTGCGAATGCACAAAGTCCTTACATTGCTCAAGGTAGGCAACCTTCTACTTATCAACATAGGTCTCCATTAATATATCAGAATCCAGTTTCTGCTCAAGAACCAAATATTAGGTCAGCACAAGAACCTAATATTAGGTCAGCACAAGAACCAAACATAAGAGATGCAAGACAACCTTCGACTTATAATCATAGGTCACCATTTACATATAGAAATCCAGTAAATGGAAGACAACCTTTTACTTACAACTATAGGTCACCATTTACATATAGAAATCCTGTAAATTATCAAGAACCACATATTAGAAATGGAAGAAGTCCTGGTCTTTATCGAAATCCAGGTTCTGCTCAACAACCTAATATCAGAAATGCAAGAACACCGAGAGGATACAGAAATCCAGTAAATGGAAGAGAACCTAATATTAGAAGTGGTCAAACACCATTTACATATAATGCTAGACAACCTACTATCGTTCAATCGCCAAGAAACGGACAACAACCTGTTATTGGAATAGGTTCATTCCAACAACCATATCCGTATGATACATTCCCTGGAGGATTTGGTGGTGGTTGCTTCAGTGCTGGTTCAATGGTAATGATGGGAGATGGAACTTATTCACCAATAGAGTCATTGATTGTTGGAAACTTAGTAATGTCTTGGAATGAAAATCTAAAAGTATTAGAGCAGAAAGAGATTAAGTTGATGATGACTCCAAAAATATGTCCAATCTACGATGTAGCATTCTCTGATGGAACTATCTTAAATGTAACAGATGGTCACCCATTATTATTATCAAACGGTCAATGGGGAACAATGAATGTTGATAAATGTGTAGAAGACCACCCATGGATGGAAGGTATTAATACACACGAGATAATTGTTGGTGATAAAATTATGAACGAAACTGATTGTCTCCATTTCGATAAACAAGACGTAATAGGAAGTGAAATCATATCTATTTCAGAAAACTCTGAAATGGAAGTTTACAATGTCAGTGAAGTGGCAGATAATCACACTTATATAGTTGATGGGTTAGTAGTTCATAACCTAAGAACAGGAAACGAGGCAAAAAGATAATGAGAGGTAATAAATAATGCCACAAGGTCAATCAGTAGTAGCATATTCATTTAGTTATCGTGTGCCATTTACGTATAGGGTTTCTGCATCTTCGCAAAATCCATATATTGCAAATGCTAGACAACCTTTCACTTATAACTATAGGTCACCATTTACATATAGAAATCCTGTAGGATATCAGTTACCGTTTACGTATAACTATGGTTCACCATTTACATTTCAGACACCTACTTCTTATCAACAACCTTTCACTTACAACTTTAGGTCACCAGGCACATACAGAAGTCCAGTAAATGGTAGACAACCTAATATTAGAAATGGTCAAACACCATTTACATATAGAAACCCAGTTTCTGCTCAACAACCTAATATTAGAAACAATCAAGCACCGTTTACTTATAACCATAGGTCACCGTTTACTTATAACCATAGGTCACCGTTTACTTATAACCATAGGTCACCGTTTACATACAGAAATCCTGTAAGTCAACAAGAACCTAATATACGTAATGCACAAGCACCATTCACGTATCAGCATAGACAACCTGTTACGTATCAAAGAACTGGTCAAACACCATTCACGTATCAGCATAGAAGTCCTTCTACATATGCAAGACAAGGTCAAACACCTTTCACATATCAACATAGAAGTCCTTCAACTTACGCAACACAAGGAAGAACACCTGAAGCAAGATGGGACGGAGAAGTATCGCAACAATGGCCTGCATCTCCAATAACTGCATAAAGCAGTTATAAATACTTTCAGGTAAACAACATTATGAACTTTTATGAATCCGAATTTAACACCAGAAGATTTTGAATCCAAGTTATTAGAACAAGAAGACAGTAAACGTGTTCATGTTTACATTGGTCATTTTAATATTGATATTGATTACAAAGAGACACAGGTCTATAAAACATTACAATACGTTTGGGACAATCACATCGATAGTGTTAAGTGGGCAAGTTGGGAAGAGGCAAACAAATTATTAGATACTAAGATAAACAAAAGTACCTATCTAGTATCAGACTTTAATTCATTACAATCTCAAGCATACGCATATCATTATTTCTTACCTTATGGATATACAGAAAGACCTAGAGAGATAATACCTGGTCAAGGTAGTATGGATTTCAAAAACACTAAAGATGAATATGATGACATAAGAGATTATTGTGATTTCGAAAAGTCAGATGTTGAAAAAGGTGGCCATACAGAGCAATCACTTAATTCTATCTATTATCATGCAGCCAAAGCTCATTGGGTTTTGAATGATATAAGAGAACAAGGCGCCTGGAATCCAATTCAAGGAAGAGTTATGAAACGTGACTACGATGAGGGTTACAGATTTCAAATTCACCCTGGTTCTATTAGGTCAGGTGTTTTTGATATGTTAAGTGATGATGACTTAGAATTTATAGTCTATGACAAGTATGATTTATTTGATTCACCCGCTCTCACTTGTGATGAGTTTATTGAAAAGCAAATAGAACATGTTCAAAGTAAAAATGCAGAACACAATAACATATCGTTTAACTTTGCTGGTGGTTATATAGAAACGTCAACAGGAACAAACAATCTTTCAAACAAACCAAACTTTAGAGACAATGTTTTTGAACATAACAAAAAAGTTATGGAGATGTCAAAAGGTAAACGAGTAAACGTTTATGTGGGTTATGATAGCAGACATGGAGACTTTACTGATACTTCTATCAAAATAATGAAACAGTCAATCATTCAAGGATTTGGAGGTGGAGATGTTCATGGTGCTATGAGTAAATGGGACATTGATATCAAACCTTTAGATGTATCAAAGATACCAGAGTATACTAGAGAGTATGCAAATCAATCAACAGAGTTTACTTATAGTAGGTTTCTAATCCCTTATCTGGAGAATTATGAGGGGTTTAGTATCTTTGTTGATAATGATTTTATATTTCAAAAGTCTATATTACCATTATTTTACTTTTTAAATACTGATGATGCAATTGCTTGTGTTAAATACAAGTTCGACAAACCTATCATTGAAACTAAATTCAATGGTGAGAAAAATGTTCCTTATCCTAAGAAACTGTGGTCAAGCATGATGATATTCAATAACGGTCATGAAGACTGTAGAAAACTCACACCAGAAGTTGTGAATACAGAATCAGGAAAATATCTACATCAATTTGAATGGACAGATAAGATAAGTGAGATACCAGAACGATGGATTATAACAGAAGGTTATGATACAATCGAAGAGAAACCAAGAGCATTTGCAATACATTACACAAGAGGTGGTCCTTGGATAAAAGATATGGATACAAGCGAAATAAATATGTTAGACATCTACGATAGATTGAAAGCTAAATCGCTTGACAAATAGAGTATTTTAAATTATAATGGAGTGACTATGAATATGTTTATATACGATGAGAACGGTAATCTCGTCATAAGAAAACCGAACGGACTAGAATATACCTTTGAAAACACTGATAAACCAAATCTTGGTTTTGACTTTGATGTTGTTGTTTACGATGATATAGAAGTTAAAATTACAGAATGGAAAGATGGTGAAGATTTTGATAATCAACAAAAAATTAATCTGAATGAAACAGAGATTGATGCTATTGAGCAGTATATTGAAAATTCTGCACCACCAGAAGGAGTATCATTAAATCAACAGTATAGTAATGAACTAGAAAATTTGTGTAATGATTACGTAAATTCACAAATTCAGTCTTATGGATTTTCAGATTTAGTAGATGTTATGGCAGCTGCTCGTGAAGGTTCTAATCACCCTCTCAGGTCAGATGCAAGAAGAACGTTAGAATATTATGACCAAATCTGGAACATTTACATAAATGTAATGGAAGAAATAAGACATACTAGAGAAGATGTTCTAAAACCTTTCCAAGATTATTCTGCCCATTTTCCTGTACCACGTCCAGCATTAATCGGTTAATGAAACTAGATGTCGAATACATCGACAAACCGTTTCACGTTGTCGAATTACCACTTACAAAGATTTATGTAATTGATGATTACCTAGAAACATCTATACATCATTCTATTAATGATACTTTCACTAAGGCATCAATTTGGGCAAAAGGAAATGAAGTAAGAGGAGATAGTCCAACAGGATTACCTCATCATCAATTTTGGGGTGCTAGTTTCTTACGAGGAGATGAAGAAGATAAAAATTGTCTTAGGTCTTTATATCTAGCAAAAGCTTTTAATGAAAGAATACAAACAGATTTTGGTTTTAAATGGATTAGATTTCAATATATGGGTTTGAATTCACAAACACAAGGGTTACATGGAACAACTCATTCAGATTGTCCACAAGAAGATGCGTGGAATCTATCATTTTTATATTATTATAATACATTCTGGAATTCAAATTGGGGTGGCACATTGAGATTTTATGATGACCATCAACAAGGTTTAGATGGACGTAATGAACATATACAAAATCATCAAATCGCAGAAGTTGAATTCAAACCTAATAGATTGTTAATGTTTGATGGAAGAATACCACATGGTGCAGATGCGCCAAATGAAAACGCAAGATATGCCGATAGACGTTCAATTGTATTAAGAGGCGATGAGGTTGAAATATGCCAACAATAGATTTCATAGCACATAACGAAAAAACAATAAGAGACTTCAAACCAGTCTTAGCAAAATCTATATCTCCCGATTGGTGGAAAAAAGCAAAGGTCGGTATGCATATTACTGGTGACTATGTGCAAACAATAAGGTCATGTCCTGCTATGGACGATTGGTTAAAAAGTGGTTGGTATGTTTTAGCAAATAGAGATATAGATGTTATAATGTATGATAATCAAAGTGTTACGAGAGAATTCAAAGAAGAGGGAGAAAAAGATTTGCCAAGAGTAGCATCACCATCTCACCCAAGTCATCAATATTTAAATTCATTCGAATATTTAGGTCAAGATGCACCAGTGAAAGATGCATTTAAGATGAGAAATCCATGGAACATAAAAACTCCACCTGGCTATTCTTGTTTCTATCTAGACCCATTTTTATTTCAAAACAAATACTTTGCAACATGGCAAGGAATCATAGATACTGATAAATTTAATACCAACCAAGATAACTCTCAAATCATTTTCTATCCAAAAGTTAATCATTCATTTACAATTAAAAAGGGCACACCTATGTGTCAAATTATACCATACAAAAGAGATACTTGGACAGCAACTTATCAATTGCGTAGTTCAAAAAACTGGTTTAACAATGAATCATTGCATACATTAGAAGATGAAAATAGGTCAATTGCAGATTGGGGAAGACATCATAAATATTCTGGATTAAGAGAAGAAGATATGAGCAAAATGGGTCCTTACAGAAATGAAGGATATTGGCAAGAGAAAGGTCAATTTTATTCTGAAGAAGAAAATCCACCACCGGAATGCCCATTTCACAAAGAGAATAAAGATGTCAGTTAACATATTATTTCCAGCATTCGTTTTCGAGAGAAATCATTTAGGTGAAGATGAACATATTGAAGAAGGAATGAATGCAGAGTATTTTAGTATACTTAAGAATGAAATAGATGCAATGCGAAGAGATGACCCTGTTGGTAGAGCTGTTTCTAACAGTGGTGGTTGGCAATCAGTAGATAAAATAGAGAGTAATCCTATATTCGTCAAAGCAATTAGGTCAATTAAAAGAATGATACGAACTGAGATGATGCCATTTCTTGGTAGAAATGAAAAAGATGTGATTGTAGATTTTCATAATTCATGGGCAAATATAAATGACAGTGGTGCATGGAATAAACCTCATCTACACAATGGTTGCTTTTACTCCGGAGTCATGTATATAGATGCAGATGGAACTGAAGGTGATTTTAGTGCAATAGATACAAATCATAAAGTCGTTGGAACTTTTCCAAATACACCTAGAATAGTAGAATCTTGGAAAGTTTCACCAAAGACTGGTGATGTGTATTTATTTCCTAGTGGTTTGATGCATATGGTCGAACCCAATTACACAAACAAAGAACGTTATAGTATATCATTTAATTTTGATGTTGCAATTAACTCAGACGATTTCAGAAAAGACATAAAATATCCTGGTTTGAGATTCAAAGTAGACGAAAGCGGCGACATTATAGTCTAAATATATGTATGGAAGGCATAACTATAGAACCACATTTACTTTGGGATTTTATTATAACGATTATTGTTATACCAGCAGGATTTTTGGTTCGTTCACTATTGGCAGAACAAAAAAGACTTGATATCTTAGTCAATAAAACAAGAGAAGAACTTGCTAAAGAATATGTCACAAAAAACGAATTAGAAAAAGATTTAGAGAAACTCATTCAAACAATGGAACGAATTGATGAGAAACTCGACAGACTTCAAACCAAAACTTATTTCCAAGACTAATTTTTAACATAAATAGTATTAGGACAGGATACTATTATGGCAAAACCAACAACAAAAGCAGAATTTAAAGATTATATCAAAAGAAAACTTGGTGCACCAGTGTTGGAAATCAACGTTGATGATGACCAGTTAGATGATAGAGTAGATGAAGCACTGCAATATTTTTATCAATACCACTACGATGGTTCAACAAAAGTATACCTAAAGCATCAAGTTACTAGTGACCAGTTGTCTACAATGAAGACTAACGAGACAACTACTGAGAGTGCATCTGGTACACATGCATATAGTGACCAACAGGTACATGAACAGCAGAATTACGTTGTATTACCAGATTCAGTTATTTCAGTTTTAAACATATTCCCATTCAATGATAAACACAATCTGAATATGTTTGACTTGAGATATCAACTAAGACTGAACGATTTATACGATTTAACATCAACCAATATTCTTTATTACGAACAAGTTCAACAACACATAAATTTACTCGACCACGTTTTAGTGGGTAGACAACCAATTAGATTCAATCAGCATATGAACAGATTGTATCTGGATATGGATTTATCTAGCATTAACGCAGGTGAATACATTATCATTGAATGTTATAGAAAGATGGACCCAACAACATTTTCAGATGTTTATGATGATATGTGGTTGAAGAAATACGCAACTGCATTGACAAAGTATCAATGGGGAGAAAATCTAAGTAAGTTCTCTGGTATTCAATTGCCTGGTGGTGTCGAGTTAGATGGCTCACAAATGAAGCAGGAAGCACAAGAAGAAATTTTAAGACTTGAAGAGGAAGCAAGATTGAATCATGATATGCTTCCAATTGATATGATAGGTTAATTATGCCAACAAATGTATTTTTTAATCATGCAGTAAACACTGAACAACAATTGTATGAAGATTTAGTTGTTGAATCATTGAGGTTTTATGGTCATGATACTTTCTATCTACCAAGAGAGATTGTAGAAGAAGATAGTATATTCAATGAAGATGTACAATCTAAATTTGGTGATGCATATGGTGTTGAAATGTATATTGAAAATACAGATGGTTTCGAAGGCGATGGAGACTTATTATCTAAGTTTGGTATCGAAGTACGTGATACTGCAACCTTTGTCCTTTCATTAAGAACATGGGAAAGATTTATCTCATTAGATTCTAATCTTGCAACAAGTTTAAGACCTAATGAAGGAGATTTAATTTACTTCCCTTTAACTAATTCAATGTTTGAAATTAAGTTCGTTGAACATGAAGACCCATTCTATCAAGTAGGTAAACTCTTTGTATTCAAACTTAGATGTGAACTATTCGAATACTCAGGAGAAGATTTCGATACAGGTAATGTTGATGTTGATGTCATCGAAGACCAACAAGCATATGTCATTAGTATGACACTTAGTGATTCTGGTTCAGGTAGTTTTGCAGTTAACGAGAATGTCAACTTTAATGATGCATTAGCAGGTGAAGTTGTATCTTGGGATGGAACAACACGAAAACTTAAGATTAAAGATAATGTTCAAACACTAGAAGCAGGTGATACACTAGTCGGTGCAATTAATAGTGCATCATATGAAATTCAATCTATTGATGACGTGATGACTATGGAAAATGACCCACAAGCAGATAACCTAGAGTTTGAAAACAATGATTCAAATTTCTTAGACTTATCAGAAACTAATCCATTTGGTGAACCATAATGTTCGGTACTTATTTTTATAACGAAACAATAAAGAGATGTGTATCAGTCTTTGGTACTCTGTTTAATAATATTCAGATTAAGAAAACAAAGGCAGATGGAACTATTCTTACAACAACTATGGTTCCAATTTCATATGGACCTGCTCAAAAATTCTTACAAAGATTAGCTGAAGAGCCAGATTTACAAGACAAAAGTAGAAGTGCTATTTCTTTACCAAGAATGGCATTTCAATTAGAAGGTTTCAATTACGATTCACAAAGACAACAAAACAAATTAATCAGACATCAAAAGACAACAACGGAAGCAAATTCAACAGATAGAAAGTTTCAATATCAACCAGCACCATATGATTTGAATTTTACATTGTCAATTCTTGCAAAGAATATGACCGATGCATTACAAATTGTAGAACAGATATTACCATATTTTCAACCAGAATATACAGTCACAATGAAAATGATTGATGACATGTCAGACAACAGAGATGTGCCAATCGTATTAAATAGTATTAGTTTTTCAGATGAGTTTGAAGGCGGTTTAGAAGATAGAAGAGTCATAGAATATACATTAGACTTTACTATGAAAACATACTTCTTTGGTCCTGTATACACCGGTCAAATTATTAAAAATGTTATTGAAAGAACATATGTTAATGATGGTCAGGCAAACTTTACAACAACCGAGATTGACGAGTCAGGTCTTGTCAAAGAAGTTAAACATTATGAACCAGCATTCTCAGAAGTTGCAAATGCTGTATCAAACAACACCACAGTCACTTTTGATACTGCTATAAATACTAACATTAGTACTGGAGATGAAGTCTTCAATACAGGATTATCTACTAATCCAACAATTAGTAGTATAGCAGATAATAAGTTATCGCTTGTATTATCAAGTGCAGTAACAATAAATGATAAGACAAGATTATTCTTTGTCGGTTCTGTAGAACCAAATGATACGTTTGTTGTTGCTGAAACAGTATCCTTCTTTGATGATGGTACAAACACAACATTCGCAGATGATAAGACAAGTGATGCAAGTTAATTATGGACGTAGACGAAAAATTAAATCAACTGTTAGAAGTTGATACAGAAATTAAGCAAGAAACGAAAGCAGTTGTTAAGCAACCTCAACGCAGTAAAAGTATTGAGAATGATTACAAATATGCCAGAGAGAATCTATACAATCTCGTAGAGAGAGGACAAGATGCAATCGATGGTATCTTAGAACTATCCAAAGAAACAGAACACCCAAGAGCATACGAAGTCGCAGGACAGTTAATTAAGACTGTATCAGATACTGCCGAGAAACTCTTAGACATACAAAAGAAATTAAAGGATTTAGAAAAGGAAGACGAGCAAAAAATAGGAACTCAACACAATCATTTATATGTGGGTTCCACTTCTGAACTACAGAAATTTTTGAAATCAAAGAATGTTAAAGAATGAGAACTTATTAAGATTTTTTAAAACTGCATATTGTTTTACAGATTCACAGAGAAACACAGCATACGAAAATTGGATATCTGAGAATGTCAAAGATAAGACAGTAATAGATTTAGGTGCAGGTTCAGGTATACTCTGTTATCTAGCAGTTAAATATGGTGCAAAGAAAGTATATGCCTTAGAAAGAAGAGGTAGACTCATTCATAGAATGAAAGAGATACTAGGTGATACTGTAGAGTATATACATGCAGATTTATTAGAAGCAGAATTACCAGAGTGTGATATCTATTTGCATGAATGGTTAACATCAGAGTTTTGGAATGAGAAAAGATTTCTTAAAAACTTCTATGAAGAAGGAGATAAAGAACTTGAAGTTGGTCACATATTAGATTTAGTAGAATACGCAAAGAAGAATAAATTTATACACAAATTATACCCTAATATTGTCGAGTTGTCAAGTATACAAGGAGAATCTACAACAGAGTGGGTAGATATAGAATTAGAATCTCATGGTAAACATTCTAGGGAATTTTTACAAGAATATTATGGTGATTTAACAAGAAACTCTATATACAGAAACGAAATACATAACAAAAAAGAAATATGGGCAGGACACATAAAGGATTTGAAGTATATGAAAGTTGATGACTTTATAGGTTGGAAGTTATCTTTTGATGGCAAATATGAATTATCAAATCATATTCCTATATCTCATTGGGGATTAAGAAGTGCAAGCTAAAAACGAAGGATATTTAGGTAATACACAAGTCAAACGTGCTGGTGTAGAAACCTCATATACAGATGAGGAGATGCAAGAATATATTAAATGCACTAAAGACCCTATTCATTTCATAGAAACATATACACAAATCATCTCACTTGATGAAGGCATGGTACCTTTTGAACTTCGTGGTTATCAGGAAGAGCTCATTAGACATTACGATAAAAATAGATTTAGTGTAGTTCTTGCATCACGTCAGAGTGGTAAGTCTATTACATCTTGTGCATATCTCTTATGGTATCTATTATTCAATCCAGAAGTTACAGTGGCCGTTCTTGCTAACAAAGGTGCAATCGCAAGAGAGATGATTGCACGTATCGTAACGATGTTAGAGTCTGTTCCATTCTTTTTACAACCGGGTGTAAAGATACTGAACAAAGGTAATATAGAATTTGGCAATGATAGTAAAGTTGTTGCCGCGGCAACATCATCATCATCGATTCGTGGTATGTCAATTAACATGTTGTATCTCGATGAGTTTGCATTCGTAGAAGATGCAGAGACATTCTATACTGCAACATATCCTGTAATCACATCTGGTAAAGATTCGAAAGTTATTATTACATCTACTGCAAATGGTGTTGGTAATATGTTCCATAAGATATACGAGTCAGCAGTTCATGGTAACTCTGAGTATAAATCATTCTTAATTAATTGGTATGATGTTCCTGGCAGAGATGATGCATGGAAAGAACAGACGATTGCTAACACTTCTGAAGCTCAATTCGAGCAAGAGTATGGTAATAGTTTTTTAGGCACAGGTAATACACTGATTAATTCAGAAACATTATTGGGTATGATGACAGAAACTCCTCAATACTCTAAAGATTGTGTAAATGTTTATGAAAAACCCAAAGAGAAACATCAATACGTATGCACTGTAGACGTTTCTAAGGGTCGTGGACTAGACTATTCAACCTTTAGTATATTTGATGTATCAGTCAAACCATTTAAGCAGGTATGCACTTACAGAGACAATACAGTAAGTCCTATGCTATATCCAGATTTACTAAATAAGTACTGTAGACCTTATAATGATGCATTGGTAATAATAGAAAATAATGCAGAGGGGTCTATGGTTGCAACACAACTACATTATGATATAGAATATCCAAATGTCTTTGTTCAAGGAATGACAAAAGCAGATGACATTGGAGTAACTATGACTCGAAAGATTAAGAGAATTGGTTGCTCAACAATGAAAGAGTTACTTGAAGAAAACAAGTTATCAGTTGTGGACAGAGCAACAATAACGGAATTGATGACCTTTATAAATAAAGGTGTATCATTCGAAGCTGATAAAGGTTATAACGATGATATGGTAATGAATTTAGTTTTATTTTCATGGTTCATTACAACAGATTTCTTTTATAATCTTACAGAAACACAAGTAAAAGATTTACTCTATTCAGAACAACAAAAAATGATAGAGGACGACTTATTACCTCCAGGAGTCTTTGGAGACTCTTATAGAGAAGAAGAAACCTTTGTAGATACAAATGGTGATAGGTGGTTTGCAGGTTAATGAAATTTTCATTTATATAAATAAAACAGTAGAACTTTTACAATAACAGGAGAAAAGTATGGCATTTCAAGTTTCACCAGGCATTGAAATCAAGGAAATTGATTTATCGAATGTCGTTCCAGCAGTTTCCTCAACAGTAGGGGCATTTGCTGGTGTATTTCAATGGGGTCCTGTTGACAAAGTAAAAACAGTTTCAAGCGGATTAGAATTAGTAGAAGAGTTTTATCAACCTGCTAATACAGATGCTGGAGTTGAAGACTTTTATACAGCAGACTCATTTTTAAGATACGGTTCAGCACTGAAAGTTGTCAGAATGGCAACAGTCGGTTTGTTTAGTGCAAACGATTCAGGTGCAACTGCATCACTACTGAAGAATGAAGACGAATACGAAGAAAACTATAAAGACGGAAGTCTTAACGGAACTGTAGGTAAGTATATTGCAAAATATCCAGGAGCATTGGGTAATTCACTAAAAGTATCAGTTTGTGCCTCATCAAACGCATACTTCCATAGTGGAGTTGATGCAGTCAACGATGCAAACGCAGACGCTGGCGATACTACAATTACAGTAGACGATGGAACAAAATTTGTAGTTAGAGATATCGTTAAATTCGCAGGTCACGACACAAAATATAGAGTAACAGGAATTAGTTCAAACGCATTAACAATTGCATCACTAGGAACACCTACAGCAGGTGGTCTAACTGCCGCTGTTGCAGACGATGAATCAGTTGATAGATATTGGGAATTCTATGAGTTATTCGACAAAGCACCAGGAACATCAGCATCAGCATCATTAGTTGGCGCATCAAACGATGAAGTCCACGTAGTTGTAGTTGACGAAGATGGACAAATCACTGGTACTGAGCATACAGTTTTAGAAACATTTGGTTTCATGTCATTGGCATCAGACGGTAAAGATGCTCAAGGAAAATCAAATTACTACAGAAACGTATTAGAAAGAGAATCAGAGTACGTTTACTGGTCAGGTCACGATGTTCAAATCGTAACACCTGCAACAGATGACAGAACATTAGAAGAATCAAAAACAACTGCATTCTTAAGACCTTCAAAAGTGAAGAACAGTTCACTATCTGGTGGTGCTAATGGTAGAAGCAAACTTGCTAGTCATTTCGAAACTGCAATGGACACATTCTTTGCAGATTCAGAAACAGAGTCAATTGACTTTATCTTAGTCGGTTCAACAAGAACTGATAACGGTTCAGGTGTTGACCAAGATTTATTAGCAGACCATAACACAATCGCAAATAAGGCAATTCAAATTGCTGAAGCAAGAAAGGATTGTTTAGCAATTATCTCACCAAGACATGCATCTATTGTTCATGAATCTTCAGAATCAACACAATTAACTAACGTTAAGGCAGATTATGCAAGTGTAACTTCAAGTTCATATGCAGTTCTTGACAGTGGTTGGATATACCAGTACGATAGATACAACGATAAGTTTGTATGGGTCCCAGGAAATGGACATACTGCTGGTCTAATGGCAAGAAGTGATTTACTTCAAGACCCATGGTATTCACCTGCTGGTTTCTCAAGAGGTCAATATCTTGGAATCACAAAACTTGCATTCAATCCTAAGAAAGCATCAAGAGATGAACTATATCGTGCTAGAATTAATCCAATCGTAACATTCCCTGGACAAGGTACAGTGTTATTTGGTGATAAGACTGCATTAACAGTTCCAAGTGCATTCGACAGAATTAACGTAAGAAGATTATTCATAGTATTAGAAAGAGCAGTGGCACTTGCCGCTAAAGCACAATTGTTTGAATTCAATGATGCATTCACAAGGGCTCAATTCAGAAGTGCTGTGGAACCATTCTTAAGAGATGTTAAGAACAGACGAGGTTTAGTAGACTTCTCAGTAGTTTGTGACGAAACAAACAACACTGATTCAGTTATAGATAGAAATGAGTTTGTATGTTCTATCTTCATTAAACCTGCAAAATCAATTAACTTTATCACTTTAAACTTTGTAGCATCTAGAAGTGGTGTTGAGTTTGAAGAGTTATACGGAGCAGTTTAAGGAGAAATAAATGGCAACTATAGACCAATTTAAAGCACAACTCTTAGGGGGTGGACCTAGAGCAAATAGATTCAGAGTTTTTCTACCAAGAAGTGGTGACAAAATAGAATTTCTATGTCAGGCTGCTCAGATTCCTGCCGCTCAGGTTGGTGTAATTGAACAACCGTTCAGAGGACATGTTTTAAAACTAGCAGGTGACAGAACATTTGAACCTTGGACAGTAACAATAATTAACGATGTAGAGTTCTCAGCAAGAAGTGCCTTAGAAGCATGGCAGACAGACATACAAGAGTTAGATTCAGGTGAAGGTATTACTTCATTAGACTATCTTGTAGACAGAGCATTTGTAGAACAATTAAATAAAGATGATTCAGTGTTAGCAAGATATGAATTCTTCAACATGTTCCCAACAAGTATTGGTGCGATTGACTTAAGTTATGAAAACACCGACGCCTTGGAGACATTCGATGTTGAATTCCAATACTCACACTGGACTAGAGTCGTTTAATTTAGTTTTAAATAGCACCTCTAATAAGGTGCTATAAATATTATTATGGAAATTTTTGGGTTTGAAATATCTCGTAAGAAAGACGAGTTAAGAGAAATAGATGTAGAGAAGAAGTCCGCTCCTTCTTTTGTCGCACCTGCCATCGATGATGGTACTGCTGTTATACAACAACAAGCAGGATTCATTTCAGGTGGTGCATATGGACAATATGTCGATATGGAAGGTGGGATTAAGAATGAAGCGAATCTCATCACAAGATATCGTGAAACATCATTAGTACCTGAATGTGATGCCGCTATTGAGGATATTATCAATGAGTGTGTTGTCTCTGATACCCAAGATAGAATCGTATCACTTGATTTGAGAGATGTTGAGGCAACAGAAAGCATTAAAAACAAGATGCTTGATGAGTTCAATCATATTCTATCTTTGATGAAGTTCAATCAGAACTCACACGAAATATTCAGAAAGTGGTATGTTGACGGAAGAATTTACTTTCATAAAGTCGTTGACTCTAAAAACATTCAAAAGGGTATGGTCGACATTCGAAACATCGACCCTCTTAAAATTAAGAAAGTACGTAACGTAGAGAAAGAGAAAGACCCAAAATCCAAAATAGAAAAGATTAAGAAAGTTGAAGAATTTTATGTCTTCAACGACAAAGGTTTTGATAAGAGTGGTGCCAATGAAGGTGCAACTCTTAAAATAGCACCTGAGGCAGTGAGTTACACTACTTCAGGAATGTTAGATTACACAAAGAACGTTGTAATCGGATATTTGCACAAAGCATTGAAGACTGCAAATCAGTTATCAATGATGGAAGATGCACTTGTTATCTACAGAATATCAAGGGCACCAGAAAGAAGAATCTTCTACATTGATGTTGGTAACTTGCCAAAAGCAAAAGCAGAACAATACTTGGCAGATGTTATGAATAAGTATAGAAATAAACTTGTTTATAACTCAGACACTGGCGAAATCAAGGACGACAGAAAACACATGTCGATGCTTGAAGACTTCTGGTTACCTAGAAGAGAAGGTGGAAGAGGGACAGAGATTACTACTCTGCCTGGTGGACAAAACTTGGCAGATATTGACGATATAGAATACTTTAAGAAGAAGTTATATCGTTCATTAAATGTTCCTTCATCTAGAATGGAAGCAGACAATGGATTTAACATGGGTCGTGCTTCAGAGATTTCTAGAGATGAACTTAAATTTAATAAGTTTGTGAAGAGATTGCAAATGAAGTTTGCTAGATGTTTTACAGACTTGCTTAGAACACAATTGGTGTTAAAAAACATCATGAAAGGTGAAGAGTTCGATAAGATAAAAGATTTTATCCGATACGATTTCTCTACTGATAATCATTTCTCTGAACTAAAAGAAGGAGAAATAATGAGAGAAAGACTTGATTTACTAAGTCAAGCAGAAGAATACTTAGGTAAGTACTTCTCTCAAAAATATATTAAGACTAACGTCTTACGTCTAACAGACCAAGATGATGAACTTATGCAACAAGAAATTGCACAAGAGAAAGAAGAGATGGGAGACGAAGGTGAAGACGAATTTGAAGGAGATGACTTTTAATTATGAGCGATAGTAAACAATTTATAGACCAAATAGAGGCAGGTAAATTCAACGATGCTAAAGAAACAGCATTCGAATTGATGAAAAATAAAACTGCTGAAGTTGTTGATATGAAAAGAGTAGAAACATCAACAACTTGGATGGAAAAACAAGCAGATGAAGACTTGGAAACAGATAACAGCTGAGTTAAACGAAGCAAAACTTAAACTTCCTAAAGACCAAAAAGAGGTCAAAAGAGAAGTTGAGAAAGTATCTGGTAAAACAGTTTCGGTTGTCTATGCTGAGGACAGACGAAAGAAAATACATGTCTACTTAGATGAAATAGAAGTAGGTACATATAAAGATTTAAAATCAGCAGAAAAAGAAATGAAGAATGTCAAAAAAGTTATGTTGCAAATGAGTGAAGAAGACATCTCTAAAGAAGAAATTTTAGGAGCAATAAATGAAATTAATATCTGAATTTAACGACTATGCAATAGAACCTGTTATCGTTGAGGAAAACGAGAAAGGACAAAAAGAATACTTTATTGAAGGTATCTTCATGCAATCGCAAATCAAAAACAGAAATGGACGTATCTATCCAAAAGAAGTAATGGATAAAGAAGTGCAAAGATATGTCAAAGAGTTTGTCGAGAAAGACAGAGCATTCGGTGAATTAGGACATCCTGAAGGACCGACAATCAATTTAGACAAAGTATCTCACATGATTACCAAACTAGAAGCAGACGGTAATAACTATGTGGGAAGAGCAAAGATTTTATCAACACCAAACGGACAGATAGTGAGAAACTTGATTGATGATGGTGCAAAACTTGGTGTTTCATCTAGAGGTCTAGGTTCCCTAGAACAAAAAGGTGGCGCCCAAGTAGTTAAAAGTGACTTTCAACTTGCAACAGCAGGTGACATAGTCGCAGACCCATCTGCTCCAGAGGCATTCGTAGAAGGCATCATGGAAGGAGTAGAATGGATTTATGAAAACGGTATTCTAAGGGCGCAAGAAGTTGAGCAAATGAAAAAAGAGATTCAGGTCGCAAAACTAAATAAACTCGAAGAAACCAAACTTAAAGTATGGAGTAAGTTCGTAGAGAACTTATAAGTTATAAATAAAAGAGTATTTTAAATATAATACCCTAACAGGAGAAAACATGTCAGATTTAGAAAAAACACTATCTCAAGCAGTAGCAGAGGTACTTGACGAGAAAGTCGAGCAGCCAGATGCTAAAGCAGAGAAGGGTGACCAAAAACCTGTCAAGCAAGGTTCATCAGACGCCGCTTCAATTGAAAGTGGAAAAGGTGAAGTCGTCAAACCTGAAGAAAATCCTGTTGACAAAGCCGTGGCTTCAGTTAAAAGTGCCGAAGGTGGTTCTAAAGAAAATAGTTCCGACCCTCAAAAGAAAGGTGCTTCAAAGGCTGAACCTCAACCAAAATTAAAGAAAGTTTCTGAAGAAGACGATTCTGAAGAAGAAAAACCTTCAAAGATGGAAATGATTAAGGCAATGGTCAACGCAATGAAAGGAATGGATAAAGAGTCACTTCAGGCAATGTATAACAAAGTGTCTGATGACGAAGAAGAGGTTGACGAATCCTTAAGCAAGGCAGAAATTGCAAGAAACATCGTAGAACTCATGAAGAAAAAAGATGAGGAAGACGTTGAAGAGTCATCTAAGGCTTTCTTTGAAGAAAAAGAAGACAAAGAAGACGAAAAAAAGGTGAAAAAAGAAGAAGAGGAAGACGAAGACGAAGAAGATGAAGACGAGAAAGAAGTCGAAGAATCTGTAGAAGTTGAGTCTGACCTAGTCGAGATGGAAGTGGAAGACGACCTATCTAAAATCTCAGAAGCACTTGAACTTTCTGAAGAAAATACAGAAAAGGCAAAAACCATATTCAAGGCAGCAGTTTCATCTAAAGTCGAAGAAATCAAAGAGTCCTTACAAAAGGAACATGAAGAATCATTAAAAACCTCAATAGACACTATCAAAGGTGACCTCGCGGAAGCAGTTGATAAGTATCTAACATATTGTGCTGAAGAGTGGACGAAAGAAAACGAACTCGCAATTGAAAGGGGTTTGAGGTCTGAAATGACTGAGAACTTTATCGATGGACTAAAAACATTGTTCACAGAACACTATGTTGAAGTACCAGAAGATAAGTACAATGTTATGGACGAACTCGCAAATCGTCTCGATGAGATGGAAGAAAAACTTGACGGTGAAGTGTCCAAGAATATGGAAATCACTGAAGAGTTAGATACTCTCAAAAGAGACAACGTGGTCAGAGAAGCCTGTAAAGACTTATCTGAGTCACAACAAGAGAAATTGGTATCATTATCAAAAGGTGTAGACTTCACAGACACAGATGACTTTAGTGATAAAGTCGCTGAGTTGAAAGAAGCATACTTTCCAATTGATGGTGAGACTATCGCTGAAGAGACTGTAGTCGAAGAAGGAACAGGAACTTTTGATGTAGAATCTACTGAAAGAGTTGTTGACCCAGAAATGGCACAGTATATGGAAGCAATTAATAAACTTAAATAATATTTAAAGGAAATAACAATGTTTTTATCAGAAAACTTACAAGAAAAGTGGTCGCCTATTCTAGAACATTCCGAATTGCCTAGCATTGAGGATAACTACAAGAAAGCGGTTACAGCAGTTATTTTAGAAAACCAAGAGAATGCTCTTAAAGAAGAAAGAGCAGCTCTTTCTGAAGCTGCACCTTTAAATGCTACTGGTTCGTCTGCTATTGCTAATTGGGACCCAATCCTAATTTCATTAGTAAGACGTGCTATGCCAAATCTCGTTGCATACGACATTTGCGGTGTTCAACCTATGACAGGTCCTACTGGTCTTATCTTCGCTATGAAAGCAAGATACAACGACTACCCAAGTGGTGGTAGAGAAGACCAATCTGAGGCATTAGGTGTTAACGAACCAAGAACTGGAGAATCTGCTTCTGCAGGTCCTAACGGTACTGATGGTGTTGACGCTGACCCAGAAGGAGACCCTTTCGCAAGTTCTAGTGCGTATGAAAACGCAACTAACACAGGTATGAGTACAGCTTCTGCTGAAGCACTTGGTGATGCTACATCTAACGAATTTAACGAGATGTCATTCACAATTGAGAAATCAACAGTAACAGCAGTTTCCAGAGCATTAAAAGCTGAGTATACACTCGAACTAGCACAAGACTTAAAAGCAATCCACGGTCTTGATGCAGAATCAGAACTAGCAAACATTCTTTCATCAGAAATTCTTGCTGAAATCAACAGAGAAGTTGTAAGAGAAGTCAACAACCAGGCAAAAACTGGTGCAGCTGACACTGCAAGTGCAGGTACTTTCAACTTAGACGTTGATGCTAACGGTAGATGGTCTGTAGAGAAGTTTAAAGGTTTATTATTCCAAATCGAAAGAGAATCAAACAAAATTGCTAAAGAAACAAGAAGAGGAAAAGGTAACTTTATCCTATGTTCTTCAGACGTAGCATCTGCTCTTTCAATGGCAGGAGTATTAGATTACGCACCTGCTTTAAATACCAACTTAAACGTTGATGATACTGGTAATACTTTTGCTGGTTTATTAAACGGAAGAGTTAAAGTTTACATCGACCCTTATGCTGGTGCAAACTACTTAACAGTTGGTTATAGAGGAAGTAATCCTTATGACGCTGGTATGTTCTATTGTCCTTACGTTCCATTACAAATGGTTCGTGCAGTTGGTGAGAATACTTTCCAACCAAAAATCGGATTTAAAACAAGATACGGCATGGTTTCTAACCCATTTGTTGGGTCAACACCTGCTAACGGTCTTGCTTCCGATGGAACAAACCAATACTACAGAAAAGTTAAAGTTACTAACATTCTGTAAAATCAATATTGATTTGAGAAAAGGTCTCTTCGGAGACCTTTTTTTTAGCGAACTAAATATAAGGCATCATTAAGATGCAGTCATATACACACATACACACAGGAGGAAAATATGGCAAATCAAGCAAAATCCGGTTACGAAATTCGTGCCGACTTACTATCCCTTGCAGAGGGCGTATTAATTAACAACATCGAGAATGAGAGGACTACCATTTACACATGGAATGATAACCATCCCGAGTCTAAAAAAGATATGCCTTTGAGAACTTATTCAGCACAAGATGTTATTGATACTGCAAAACAGTTCAATGACTTTGTTAATGAGAAATAAGTTAGATAAATAGTATTGTGGGGTGAATTATCACCCCCTTTAGAGGAAAAACAATGTCAAATTATGCAAAAAATGTGAAAGTGTTAGAAGGACCATGGGAGAAAAGTGCATTTCCTAATGGTGTAGAAACAACCAATGTATTGAATAGAACAATCACTACTCAGTATATACAAGACGGTTATCTTTGTGAAGAAACTGTTTGTAGAACATATAGAGGTGATGACTATCAAGATACTACATCAACTAAGAGAGTAATAAAACTTGGCAACTAATATAAACAAATCTATTCTCAATAAGAATAATTTTAGACTTCTTATTGATAAGACACCAAATGTAGAATACTATGTTCGAACAGTAACATTACCAGGTTTACAATTTGGTGAAACAACACAACCTACAGGTTCAGGTTTAGATGCTTACTTCCCTGGTGATAAAGCATCATTCGATACGTTAGATGTATCGTTTTTAGTTGACGAAGATTTAGAAAACTTCAAAGAGATATATGATTGGATGGACTCTATTGTACCTGTCGGTGATGGTTCTTCTTTTGGAACATACACTGATACAAGAACTAACAAAACAAATATATACGCAGGTTCTGATAATGATTTAAATCAGTTCTCAGATATAACCCTAGTAACAAACACAAACAAGAATTTACCAAATAAATTCTTCAGATTCCACGATGCATTCCCAATCAATCTAGGAGGAATCGAATTAGAATCAGGTGCAGATGCAGAACCAGTCATTGCTACTGTATCATTTAGATTCACATATTACGAAATAAAAACTACTTCATAAATACTACAAACTGTAGTATAATAGTATATTATGACTTTAGATGAAATTAAAGAAATGTGGTCCAAGGATTGTGTCATCGATGATATCGAACTTGACAAGTCCTCATTAGAAGTACCAAAATTACATGCCAAGTATTCAGAGTTGCTTACTGATAATGTTATCAAGTTAAAGAACTTAGAATTCAAACGTAGTCTTTTGATGAAAGATAAGTGGTTATGGTATAACGGTAAAATGGACGAAGCACGTATCAAAGAGTTGGGTTGGAACGATGACCCATTTGATGGTCTAAAGATTATGAAAAACGACATGTCTGTTTTTTATGATGCAGACCCAGACTTACAAAAGCTCAAAGCACAAATAGAATATACAAGAGAAGTCATTGAGTTCATCAGACGTTGCATGGAGAATGTAACATGGAGACACCAAACAATTAAAAACACTATTGAATGGAAAAAGTTCATGGCAGGTTTATAATGATTACTAAAAATTCTATTTGGATATATCCGGAATATTTTACACCACAAGAAGTTAACGAGTTTCATGCTATCGCAAGTAGATATGAGTTAGAAGAAAGTATGATAGGGCAAGGTAACGAAGACCCAGACGATAGAACTCATCATAAGTTAGGAAATAAAGATAGTAATATCAGACAATCTAAAAATGTATGGTTAGCACCAGAAATAATTCCAGAAGAACTAGAAAACAAATTGGTTGATGGTATCAACATGGCAAATCAAGAATCTGGTTGGAATTTGCATTGGGATTGGCAAGAGAGACATCAATATACAACATACGAATATAGACCTGATGCACCAGTTACAGGTGATTTTTATACATGGCATTTAGATTCAGGTGATAAACCACAATCAAGAGGTGGTAGAATCAGAAAACTTTCTTCAACAGTGCAATTGTCAGACCCAGAAGATTATGAGGGTGGCAGTTTTGATTACATAGAATATCAAGGTGTCTTTGATAAATTAGATACACATGATACACTTATTGATATTGGTAATTTTAAAAAGTCAATTCCATTTAGTGCGAAAGCAAAAGGGACACTTATTGTCTTTCCTTCAGACACATATCATCAAGTTACACCTGTTACAAGAGGAGTTAGGAAATCACTAGTTAGTTGGTTTCACGGTAACCCATATGTCTAATACTGTTAGAGTTTCTAAAGTCAATGATGTCTTTATGAAAGTTGATTGTGATGATGGACTTGCAAGAGATTTATTTGATTTCTTTTCATTCTCAGTTCCAAATGCAAAGTTCATGCCCTCAGTTAAGAATCGATATTGGGATGGCAAAGTCAGACTATTTTCAATCAAAACAAATAAAATCTACATTGGTCTTTTACCATACGTAGATGAATTCTGTAGAGAACGTGGTTATAAATTCGAAGGTATACATGATGTTATTGGTGATAAAACACGAATAACAGACGAAGATGTAGATTTCTTTATTAATGGTGACGACTTAATTCCTGGATTAGGTTTACCATTTAAACCAAGAGATTATCAAATAGATGCTTTTAAAACTGCTGTTCAGTATGGCAGACAATTACTCTTATCTCCTACTGCTAGTGGGAAGTCACTTATTATATATATGTTATGTAGATGGTTTGAAGGCGAAATGTCTTTACCCAACTGCAAAACTATTATCATTGTCCCTACTACTTCATTGGTAGAGCAAATGGCGAAAGACTTCGAGGAGTATGGATATGATGAAAAGATTTGTAAAATTTATTCGGGTCAGCCGGTATTTGATTCGAACATCACAATCACTACATGGCAGTCATTTGCTAAAGCTCCTAAAGATGTCATGGAAAGTTTCGATGTTGTCATCGGAGACGAAGCACACCTCTTCAAAGCACAAACACTAAAAGGCATCTTAGAAAAGATGAAGAATACTGCTATCAGAATTGGCACAACAGGAACACTTGATGGTTCTGAATGTCATAGACTTCAACTCGAAGGAATGTTTGGTCCTGTCAAAAAAGTCATAACAACTTCAGAACTCATGGAAGAAGGAACGGTGGCAAATTTATCTATTGATTGTGTCATACTTCGTCATACTAAACAGAAAAAAATGTCATATCAGGAAGAAATGGATTACTTGGTGTCGAATGATAGTAGAAACACTTTTATAACAAATCTAGTCGCAAGTCTTACAGGTAATACACTTGTCCTGTTTCAATATGTTGAAAAACATGGTGAAGTATTGTACCCTATGATAGATGGTAGAGTTAAAGACTTACACTATGTTTATGGTGGAACAGATACTGAAGACAGAGAAAAAGTTAGAGAAGTGGTAGAGCAGTCCAATGAAAGTGTCATACTAGCATCATACGGAACATTTTCTACAGGAGTTAATATTAAGAAAATAGATAATATTGTTTTCGCAAGTCCTTCTAAATCTAGAATACGTAATCTACAATCTATTGGTAGAGGTCTACGTAAAGCAGAAGGCAAAGATAGTATGAGATTATTTGATATCGCAGATAACTTACAATGTGATAACTACACGTTAGAACATTTAAAAGAACGTATCAATATCTATAGTGAGGAAGGTTTCAACTATGAAATTAAAGAATTTGACTTATAAATACTTATATGGCAAGACCAAAAGATTTTACTCCTCAAAAATACGAAGTAATTAAAACTCGAACAGGTGCTGAAATCATGGGCATGACTCGTGATACAGGTAAGGGATTAGAGGTTACTTTGCCAATGATATGTCATCTAACTGCAATGCCTGGTGGGGCATCTAGTCATTGTGTTTTCTACCCATATGCACCCTTATCATCAGACGAAACAGTATTGTTTCCTTATGACCACATCGCACATAGAAGTTCAGTGAATGAGCAATTCATTCCATTGTACGATAATGCATCAGCATCTTGGTTTAAGATGATAGAAAATAAATCTATACCTATCAAAGAAAGAAATGAAGATTTTGAAGAAAAGGTCAGAGATGCCATGGCAAGAATTCTAAGAACTGAAAATGAATACTTAGAAGAAGAACTTGATTTACTTGAAGAAGAAATAGACCTTTCCAAAAAAACAATTCATTAAGATATTTTTTTTACTAAATAGATTGCGTAACATATACATCTATGTTATAATGTGTTATAATTAGAATTAATAAAGGAAAACCATGTCAACAGCAGAAGCAATTTATTTTGCGAAGAGCATGGTGCGAAGAACGAGAGAAATTAACCATATAATTCGTCCTCAAAAACGAATCGCAGTTGAAACTATTGAATTCATAGTACTGATGACTCTTCCATTTTTAGTACCCGTTTCAATAATATACTTATCAAGTATACAATTATGAAATTTGAAAAGTTAAGAGACCACTTAGAGATATCAAGTCTCGTTAGTATATTTCTGGTATCGATAATAGCGGTATCAGGAGGATTCGCATGAGCAAAGTCGAAAAGAAAATATTACAAGTAGCTAATATGTCACCATCAGAATCATGGGTTGAAAAACTACATGACGTTCACCCTATGAAACAAGTGGCAGTAGCATCTGTAATTCAAGTTTGTGTTTTCGGATTCATGTTACTTTCATTTTTCATAATCAATCAGTTTGTAGGTCACTAGGTGAAACACTATATAATATACACAATGTTAGCAGTAACATTCTTTTATATTACTATTGGTGAAAAAGATAGAATGGGAACCCGTGCAATCATGAGAGAGAATATAGTTATATCTGGTGCTTATATACCTAAGTTCTAATATATGGCTATGCCACCCTGGCAACATATTTATGATATCATATGAATTTCGAAATCGTAAGAGGGTTTTGAAAAAAAATAAAAAAAAATAAATTTAATTTCATACTAAAACCATCTTGTATATCCATTGGTTTTATAGTATATTAGATACATGACTAAGAAACAAAACGAACACTACGTTAATAACAAAGAGTTCACTCAAGCAGTCGCCGAGCATAACGAAGCAGTTAAACTCGCCGTAGAAAAAGGAGAAACCCCTCCACAAATGTCAAACTACATAGGGGAATGCATCTATAAGATTGCAACTCGTCTATCTACTAGACCTAACTTCATTAATTATACTTACAGAGACGAAATGATTTGCGATGCAATCGAAAACTGTATTCAGTATATTAGGAACTTTAATAGAGAGAAATCAGACAATGCTTTTGCATACGTAACTCAGATTTGTTATTATGCCTTTCTAAGAAGAATACAAAAAGAAAAAAAGCAAGTGTTTGTTAAGCAAGAGATTCTAAAAGAAACAGGACTATCAGAAGCGGCATTCGATACAATCGATGGTGATACTAGAGGTATGTCAAATACAAATATAGAATGGTTTCAAGACAATATGAATCCGGTTAATTATGAACCGAGAACATCAAAAAATAAAACAAAGAAGAAGACTAAAAAGAACTTAGATAATTTTACTGAATGAAAATAGCGATTTTAAATGATACTCATCTGGGTGTCAGAGGCGATATGGTCGCAATGACCGAATATCAAGGACGTTTCTATAACGAAATATTTTTTCCATACTTAGAAGAACATGGTATCAAGCATATCATTCATTTAGGTGATTACTTTGATAGACGTAAGTATATAAACTTTGCAAGTCTAAAGGCAAACAAAGAACACTTTGTTCAACCTATGATTGATAAAGGCATTACTATGGATTTGATTCTTGGTAATCATGACACATATTTCAAATCAACAAACGATGTTAACTCACCTGACTTATTATTGTTCGAAGAGAACTTTAATATTGTAGAAGAGCCAGTCGTTAAAGAATATGATGGTTGTAATATAGCATTAGTGCCATGGATTAACAATGAGAACTATGCAGACTCAGTTGACTTTTTGCTCAGTGCAAATGCAAGTACCTGTATGGGACACTTTGAAATCGAAGGTGCATTGATGTTCCCTGGTGCCGTGTGTTCTCACGGTCTAGATATTAGTTATCTAAAAAGATTTGAACAAGTTTACAGTGGACATTTTCATAGTAAATCAGAAGTGAAGAATGTTAGATATCTAGGTTCACAAATGCAATTTACTTGGTCAGATTATGGTGATGAAAAATATTTTCACATCTTTGATACAGAAGATTTATCAATGACACCTATTCATAATCCACTAAAAATGTTTGAAAAGATTATGTACGATGATACAGAAGAAACTTTTGAGACAATTACAAATAAAGATTATTCAAAGTATGAAGGCAAATTTGTTAAATTGATTGTAGTCAATAAAGAAAATCCATATTGGTTTGATGCGATGCTTGATAAGTTGCACAAAGTAAATCCATTACATTTATCTGTAGTTGATGATAACAAACATATGGACTTATTGACAGATGATGAAATAGAAGGTGTAGAAGATACACTTACTATATTACACAAATACGTAGAAAGTTTAGAAGTACAAGGTGATAAAAACCAACTATCCAGTTTGATAACTTCATTGTATAATGAAGCATTAGACGAACACAATTATTTATGATACATTTCAAGAAAGTGAGATGGAAGAATCTTCTATCTTCTGGTAATAAGTTTACAACAATAGAACTCGACAGGTCATCTACAACATTGATATTAGGTGATAATGGTGCTGGTAAATCAACCCTACTTGATGCACTTTGTTTTGGTTTATATGGTAAAGGGTTTCGTAATCTTAAGAAAGACTTACTAGTCAACAGTATTAATAACAAAGACCTCTTAGTAGAGATTGAATTCTCTATTGGTAAAAAAGAATATAAAGTTATTCGTGGTGCAAAACCAAATAAGTTTGAACTCTATGTTAATAATACATTGATTAATCAAGATGCATCAATGAGAGATTATCAAGACCATTTAGAAAAGAATATTCTTAAAATGAGTCATAGGTCATTTACTCAGGTTGCAATTCTAGGTAGTGCAAACTTTACACCATTCATGCAATTGAAACCACGTGATAGAAGAAAACTTGTTGAAGATTTACTTGACATTTCAATCTTTTCTACAATGAAACTTTTACTTAGAAAAAAAGTATCAGACCATAATATAGAAGTTAAAGAAACAGAACATGAAGTAGAGATACTCGAAGAACGAATCAATGGACTAAATAGCCAGCTGAATGCATTACAAAAAAACCGTGACGAACAAATTCAAAAATACGAATCTTCAATCGAAGAGACAGAAGCAAATATCAATTCCCTTTTACAACGAGTAGATGAAAAGACGGAAGATGTGGTGGAGAAAAAATCCCTTATCGAGGATAGCACTTCTCAGAAAGATAGATTACAACAAGCAAATGAACTGGAGAGAAAACTCTCAGAGAATTATAAGAAAGCAATCAAAGATGTTGAGTTCTATGAATCAAACGAAGAGTGTCCGGTATGTAAACAAGGATTAGAACACGAACATAAAGAAAAATGTATACAAGAACGACAAGAAAAGGCGGACGAAATCAGGTCAGCACTTAGTGAACTTTCAAAACAAATTGAAGATACACAAAATCGTTTACAAGATATAAGAGAAGTCCAAGATGCAATTGAAGAAGTCCAAAGAACTATAGGTTTACTACAGACTGAGATTACTTCAAATCAAAAGTATATCAAAAAAATACAATCACAAATAGAAGAACTCAGTAAAGGCATTTCTGGTGGAGATGAAGTGAGTAATAAACTTACAGACTCAGAAGACACCCTAGATAAATTACTTGCAAAGAAACAGAGTTTAATAGACAGAACACACTACTTTGAGATAGCACAATTGTTACTTCGTGATGAGGGTATTAAATCTAGAATTATTAAACAATATGTTCCTATTATGAACAAACTTATTAACAAGTATCTTGCAAGTTTAGAATTCTATGTTGGGTTTGAACTTGATGAAAACTTTGATGAAACAATTAAGTCTAGATTTAGAGACGTATTCAAATATGAAAACTTTTCTCAAGGTGAGAAGATGAGAATTGACCTTGCACTTCTATTCACATGGAGAGCAGTTGCAAGAATGAAGAACTCAGTGAATACAAACTTACTAATTCTTGATGAAGTGTTTGATAGTTCATTAGACGAAGCAGGTACAGATGACTTTCTAAGATTATTAAATACATTATCAGAAAAAACAAATGCATTTATCATATCACATAAAGGAGACCAGTTGTACGACAAATTCGAAGAAGTAATCCGTTTTGAAAAACATAAAAACTTCAGTCGAATTCAAGTATCATAAATATCATCATGTACGAGTTAATACAAGAAGCATCAAACGTTTTACGAAATCCAACAACAGATTTTGATTTCGATAATCCACCCGAAGACCCAAAAGAGATTGAAAAGAATATGGCAGAGGCAATGGAAAAATATGGTGGTTTAGGTCTATCTGCTAACCAAGTTGGACTTCCATATAGAATGTTTGTTATGAAAACCGCAGATAAAGGCACAGTTGCTTTCTTCAATGGTAAAATTACTCGTGCATCACAAGAAACAGAAATGATGAAAGAGGGTTGTTTATCGTTTCCTGATTTGTATCTTATGATAAAAAGAGCAAAGAGTATTGAGTTTGAATATCAAGATGTAGAAGGTGAAAAACATACACTTATTCTAGAGGGAATGGGTGCTAGAGTTGTTCAACATGAGTTAGACCATTTAAATGGTATTGTATTTCTACAAAGGGCATCTAGACTCAAAATAGAACGTGCCTTAAAGGCAAGACCTAAAGAAAAGAAACGTAGAGAAGAATATCAAAAGAGAGTAGCAATTGCAAGATTTATCCAAGAACAACAATCTGCCAAAACCGGTGATGATTCAGAATCTAGTGACTCCTCAGGAAGCACAGGAACTGATTCAGTTTCACAAGAATCATAAGAGTTTAGAAGCAGTAGGTGACGGTTCTGATTACTTCGGTATCAGATTCATGCATATTCATACTCAATGGGTTAGAGACATTGTCTTTAGAATAATCTATCAACTCACTGGTGAGATACGTCTAATATCAAATCAAATTGTTTATCCTGAAATGATAGCAATTAATGAATGGCCAATCGGTGGTGTCCAATCACCACACTTAGACACATATTCAAATCAAGAAGTATTGCACGGAACTCAATCGGAGAAACCTGCAAGAGAATGGACATGTATTCTATATCTCAATGATGACTTTAGAGGTGGTGAAACATATGTACCACATGGTGAGACTTATAAACCTGAAGCATGTTCAGGTCTTCTTTTTCAAGGCATATATATTCCACACGGTGTAAATAAAGTGAGAAGAAATTCACGTCATACAATATCATTTTGGTTTACACAAGATGAAATGAGACAAATGGTCCAACATCCGGTTTATGATTTAGAACTAGATGAAGACTCATATCGTTTAAATATGGGGGTATAGCTCAGTAGGGAGAGCGTCGGTTTTGCATACCGAAGGTCATCAGTTCGATTCTGATTACCTCCACCAAAATGCTGGAATAGCTCAGTTGGTAGAGCAGTTGATTTGTAATCATCAGGTCGGGAGTTCGAATCTCTCTTCCAGCACCACATCTAAAGCTTGACAATAATATATTTCTTATGGTATACTAATCAGTATTGAAATTGCTCATCTTTATTTTTTAAAAAACAAAAACTAAAGCTTGACAATGACCACTACTTTTTTATATACTATAAACATGACAAATATAAAACAACAAAAATCTAATCTAGCAAAACTAATGGCAACTGAGAACATCACTGTTCTCCATAAGAAAATACCTACTGCGTATTTCGATGTCAAAAACAGAATACTCGCATGTCCTACTTTTAAAGACGATATTTCTCCAGAACTTTATGACCTATTCATGGGTCACGAAGTGGGACATGCATTACATACACCTTACGAAGGTTTACATTCAACTCTTAAAGAGAACAAAACTCATAAGGGTTATCTGAATGTAATTGAAGATGTAAGAATTGAGAGAAAAATCAAAGAGAAGTTTTCAGGTCTAAGAAAATCTTTTTACAAAGCATACAACGAACTGATGGAGAGAGACTTCTTTGGAATCAAAAACAGAAACCTACAAGAACTTTCATTGATTGACAAAATCAACCTTATTACTAAGTGTGGTTCTAGAGTTCAAATTAATTTAACAAAAGAAGAGCAAGTCTTCTTGGACATGGCAGAAGCATGTGAGACATGGGAAGATGTTGTAGAATGTGCAACTGCTATCTATGAATGGTCAAAAGAAAACGAAACAAGGGACGAGAACGATACAGCAATCACTGATATCTTTGAGCAACTAGAAGATGAAGATGGTGAAGAGTCATTCGAAAATGATTACTCAGATTCAGATGAAGATTACGAAGATAATCTTCCTGACATCAACGGTGGTGACAATACATCTGCTGAAGAGCAAGATGAAGAAGGTGAAGAAGAGAACGGTGGTGATTCAGATGATGGTGAAGAAGATGAGGACATCAAAGATACTGGTGAGAAAAATCAGAAATCAGCAGGTAGACATGACGATGAAGATGGTGCTAGAGAATCACTAACAGAACATTATGCACATAACAACGAAGACAAATACCTAGATGAAAATGCTTCAGTAAAATCATTTCATGACCTATCAATTCATGCAGATAAATTCAGCAAACTTCATTACAGTTACAAAAATGTTCTCAGAGATTGGAGAGCATATGTTGAGAAATGTGCTAATGCTAACGATGAAGGTAGATTTTCAGATACTGCTTCAGCACAAAGAATTACAGAGTACGGTCCTAAAATCAGAAAATTTGTGACTGATAAAAACAAAAAGATTATCAATCACATGGCAAAAGAATTCGAAATGAGACAATCAGCACTAGCATCTAAGAAGGCACAAACTGCCAAGTCAGGTAAACTTGACATGAATAGACTTGCTAAGTATCAGATTGTTGACGATGTATTCAAAAGAGTTACTTATATGCCTGAGGGTAAGAATCATGGTGTAACAGTTCTTGTTGACTGGTCGGGTTCTATTGCTGGTGAAGTTAAAGATATCTTAGAGCAAACATTCATTCTTGCAGAGTTCTGTAGAAAGGTTCAGATTCCTTTCAGAATCTACCTGTTCTCTGATATGATTTCAAAAACAAATTACTATGACGATGAAAATGCTAATACACTTTATGATGACTTTGATGGTGCATTGGTAGAAATACTTTCAAATGAAATGACTAGTAGAGAATATCAAGAGGCAATGAATTATGTTTCTTACTTGTACCTATCGTACTGGACACAAAAAGCATACAACTGGAATAGAGAAACTCCAGATGCTGTAACTATTGGTAATCTCTTAAACATCGACCATGACAAATTGTATGAAATTGCAAACGGTTACGATTGTCCTTATCAGTACAGACTAGGTGGGACTCCATTGAATCAGTGTGTCATTGCTCTAAGAAAACTTTTACCTGAGTTCAACAAGAACTACGGAATTGAGAAGTCAATTCTTACAGTTATCACTGACGGTTACTCACACGGTGGTAACTTCATTTACGAAACTCAAAAAGAGAGAGAAGATATCGCTTCACAAAATGACGGTGACCAATATTGCTGGAGAACTAAGAGAGAAAGATTTATTCTTGACCCTTACACAAAGAAACCATTCAAATTGAATAATGGTTCTAACAGAGGTGATTGGGACACAACTGCAAACTTGCTAGACTGGATTTCTCAGACTTGCGATGTTACAGTTACAGGTTACTTCATCTTTGGTAATAAGAGAGACTTCACATCATTTATTTACAATCAAGGGTTTCACAATAAAGTTGATGATAAAGATTGGACTGAAGTCAGAAAAACTGGTAAAGTTATCAACGTAAAAGGTTACAACAAATTATTCTTGACTGCCGCATCAACATTGACAGTTCAAGGTGAAGACGGTTTGAGTGATGACTTAGTCGATGCTCAGAAAGGTAGAATTACTTCTGCCTTCAAAAGAAATCAGAAATCTAAAACTACTTCAAGATTTTTGACTAACGAATTTATAAAGGAGATAGCATAATGGAAGTAATTCAAACAATGAACGTAGACAAGTTTCAAGAGGCGATGTATCAAATCGGTGAAGGACCTTGTGTAAAGTTTAATTGCGAAAGGCAACAAGAATGTGCCGAAGAAAAGGTAGAATGCAAAGCATTCAGATATTGGGTGAACAACGATAGTTACACCACAAAAAGAAAAGGTAAGACAGTATCAATTGATATTGACTTAGAAAGATTATTAAAACCAATGGAATAGGAGAAAATTATGGAACACGATAAGATAAATGAAAAACTAATGAGGTCATTCGATAGATTAGATGAGTCTATGAATAGAACTTTCAATGCAATGTTTTTTTTGTATGGTGGAATAGTAGCAGTAATGTTATTAATGATAATTGAAGCTTTTTCAGCTTGACAATAACGGCCACTTTTTAGTATACTATAAGAATGATGAGATTAATTATTAAAAGGAGACTATATGACAATAAGTAAATCTATTTTATTAAGTAACGGCAGAAACTTTAGAATGTCTGCTGATAGGGAAGAGTTCCTTCAAGAACTCAAAGAAAAGTTCCCTAACAAAACCGTCTTTGCTAAAGACGAGTTTGATTATATGCCTAGATGGGTTCAATCAAGAAGATACCCATTTGCAGATGCAACTAAATCAACTTTTGATTTATCACCTCTATTAAGTGTTGCTAATAAGACGAACACTCCTAGAGCAATACCTACTCAGAATGTTTCTAATAACATGCCTGTTGCAGCTCAAACTGAGTCAATAAACATTATCGAAGACAATGTAAAAATTGTTCCTGAGAAAATGGTAAACTATGTTCCATTCGGACACTTCAAAGATGTCAAACAGATTATCAAGTCTAAGATTTTCTTTCCTGTTTTTGTAACAGGTCTTTCAGGTAATGGTAAAACATTAATGATTGAGCAAGTATGTGCCTCTCTGAAGAGAGAACTTTTCAGAGTCAACGTTACTATCGAAACTGATGAAGATGATTTGATGGGTGGTCATACACTTGTCAATGGTAACATTACTTTCAGAGAAGGTCCTGTTATCAAAGCAATGAGAAAAGGTGCAGTCCTTCTCTTAGATGAAGTTGACTTGGGTTCTAACAAACTCATGTGTCTACAATCAGTTCTTGAAGGTAAAGGTTATCTAATCAAGAAAACTGGTGAGTGGGTACAACCTGCAGAAGGTTTCACAATACTTGCAACTGCTAATACTAAAGGTCAAGGTTCTGAAGACGGCAAGTTCATCGGTACTCAAATCATGAACGAAGCAATGCTTGAGAGATTTGCAATCACAATGCAACAAGAATATCCTTCAATTGCTATTGAGAAAAGTATTCTCAAAAAAGAAATGGCATTGACAGGTGATATTGATGAAGAGTTTGCAAACAAACTTGTAGATTGGGCAGACATTATCAGAAAAACATACTACGAGGGTGGTATCGATGATGTCATCACAACAAGAAGACTTGTTCACATCGTCAATGCATTCAGAATGTTTGGTGACAGAATGAAGTCTATCGAAATGTGTGTATCAAGATTTGACGAAGAGACTAGAACTGCTGTTCTTGACCTCTACACCAAGATTGATGCAGGAGTTAATTTAGAAAACCCACTTGATGATTCAAGTGACTCAGAGTATAATGAATACGATGAGTAAAAAGATTGACTACAAGTACAACGAGGGTGAACTCTTAAAAGAGTTTGCCCAATACGTTGATAATACTTACGACCAACATTATTCACTGAACAAATACCAATCCACTGAATTTATTATTGACAGTGGACATGGTGAAGGTTTCTGTATCGGCAACATTATGAAGTATGCACAACGATACGGTAAAAAGGGTGGCAGAAATAGAAAAGACTTATTGAAAGTTCTACATTATGCCTTGTTTATGTTATTTGTCCACGATAAGGAGACTCAAAATGAAAATAAGTAACGACACTAGAAGTATATTAAAAAACTTCTCAACTATAAATTCTGGAATCAAAGTTGATTCTGGTCAAAAATTAAAAACAATTTCTCAAATGAAAAATATTCTTGCAGTCGCAAGTATACCTGAATCATTTGATAAAGACTTTAGCATCTATAATCTAAATGAATTTCTTGGTGCAACATCTTTATTAGATAATCCAGACTTTGATTTTGGGGAACAATCTGTATCTATTTCAGATAGCAATAGTGCAATGACTTACTTCTATGCTAGTGAAGGCATGGTTCAAGGTCCTGAGAAGATGATTACAATGCCCGATGCTGAGATTGGTATCGAGTTATCATCAACACTATTGAATGAGTTGCAGAAGGCAGCCGCTGTGCTAGGTGTAAATGATTTAGTTCTGTCCTCAGATGGCACTACTATCACACTTTCAGTTACAGATAAAAAGAATGCAACATCAAATACTTTCAGCAGAATTGTAGGTGAAGGTAATGGTGTATCATTCTCAATGAACTTTAAGATTGAGAATCTTAAAATACTTGATGGTAACTATGAAGTTCTAGTATCTAGTAAAGGCATATCAAACTTCAAAAATAAAGACGTAGACTTAGAATACTTTATTGCACTTGAACCAGATTCAAAGTATAATACATAAGATGTTATTAAGTGTGTTTAAAGTGACAGTCTCCGCTTTTTACATGGGAGTTGAGAAAATCTCATCAACCTTGGGTTCTCAACACGGTCATTCGGAGGGGTTTGTCCACTATCAAGGTAGAATACTATGACACAAGAATTTTTATTTGTCGAAAAATATCGACCACAAACAATAGAAGAGACAATCTTACCAGACAATCTTAAAACAACATTCAAAGAATTTGTTAAAAAAGGTGAATTACCAAATTTACTTTTATCGGGTTCTGCTGGTATAGGTAAAACAACTGCCGCAAAAGCATTATGCAGAGAGATTGGTGCAGATTATATTGTCATCAATGGTTCAGATGAGGGTCGTTTGATTGATACTCTCAGAACTAAAATTAAAAACTTTGCATCAACTGTTTCATTAAGTGGTGGTGCAAAAGTTGTGATACTAGATGAAGCAGATTATATCTCTGCCGAATCAGTTCAACCAGCACTTAGAAATTTCATTGAAGAATATTCTTCAAACTGTAGATTCATATTTACATGTAACTACAAAAACAGAATTTTACCAGCACTACATTCTAGGTGTACTGTAATTGATTTTGCAATGACACCAAATGATAAACAAATTCTTGCTGGTACATTCTTACAAAGATTATGTGATATTTGTGATTCAGAAAATATTCAATACGAAAAGAAAGTTCTAGTAGAACTAATTATGAAATTCTTTCCTGATTTCAGAAGATGTCTAAACGAAGTTCAGAGATATGGTGCAAGTGGTGTAATTGATGCAGGTCTTCTTGCTACACTATCTGAAGAGAAACTAACACCATTAATCAATATGATTGCAGACAAAGATTGGTCTGGTATGAGAAAGTGGGTTGGTCAAAACTCTGACCAAGATTTCAATACTTTATATAGAAAAGTTTTCAATGCACTTGAAAGTAAATTAGAAGCAAGTTCTATTCCAGCAGTGGTATTAATTATTGCTAACTATCAATACAAAGGTGCATTCGCAATGGATAGTGAGATTAACTTTGTTGCATGTCTCACTGAAATAATGACGGAGTGTAAATTCAAATGAGTATATCAGAAGAAATGAAATATCAATTACAAATTATTGTTGATGCTGGTGAAATAGTTAAAGCATTAATAGACGAGGGTCATGAAGATATCGCAATCTTTGACGAACCTCTTACTGATATCCTAGGTGCAACTAACGAAGTCTTACAAGAGATAGACGGAGGTTGGGCATAATGGGTAAACTTAGAAAATGGTTTTTTAGTTGGTTTGATAAACAAGTCGAAAAGTCTTTTCAAAGACAAGCAAATAAATTGTTTATGAAACACAAAGTCAAAACTACAGACGGAGATAATACATGACACAATATGACGATAGAGTCCAACAACAAAGGGACTTATTAAAAGCAGAGGAGTGGGCAAAGACTGTTAAATCAGTTCATGCACATTCACTTAATTCCATGTGGTATGACACAAGACCACAAGACACTGAAGACGGTAAATCTGTATTAGATACTCAATATAACAGTGGACTTGTTGAAAGAAAAACGCATGACGGATATACAGTTTACTTTGGGACAGAACTCAAAGGTGAAGAACTGTTATACGAATATCTTAGAAATGTCTAAACGAAATCCATTTGACTATGTCAAAAATGTCAGTTATGATAAAAAAGATATCATGGTTGACGAAGTCGAAGAAAAGTCCTATGCACCATTCCTGGTAAATAGGGCATTATCATATCATAAAGATTCAATTTACTTTGTGAATGAAATGAATACTAATCACGGTCTAGACAACCGTCTTCAGTATCAGTTTTATATAAATACTCTTAGAAAAAGAAATAGATTTTCTAAATGGTCTAAACCTTATGAAAGTAAGAAGTTAGAGACAATCAAAGAGTATTACAATGTTTCTACCCAAAAGGCCAAAGAATACTTAAGTATTCTATCAGACAAGCAATATAATGTCTTGAAGAATAGTATGAGTCAAGGTGGAAACAATGGAAGACATAGTCAATAATCTAATAGAGATAACATTCGAAGAAAAAGACGATTTCCTTAAAATTAGGGAAACTCTTACACGTATTGGTGTTGCCTCTCGAAAAGAAAAGGAACTATTTCAATCATGTCACATACTTCATAAAAGAGGTAAATATTACATAGTTCACTTCAAAGAACTATTCCTCTTAGATGGTAAGCAATCGAACTTCGATGAATCAGATGTTAGTAGAAGAAATACAATCATAGATTTACTTGAACAATGGAGTTTAATATCAGTTGTAGATAAGACAAAAGTCGAAGAACCAAAGGCACCATTATCACAAATCAAAATAGTATCGTTTAAAGAAAAGCAGGACTGGAAACTTACTGCAAAGTACTCAATCGGTAGTCAGAATAAATAAATATAACACAGGAGGAGACAATTATGTTTTCAGGTTTAATAGACTTCATTATGGGGATTTGGAATTTACTTATGGTAGTTCCAGTAGTTATCTCAATTTGCTCGGTAATCGTTGCAATGACACCAACACCAGCAGACGATAAATTATGGGCTAAAGTTTACAAATGGTTAGAGGTTCTTGCCCTAGCAATTGGTAAAGCAAAAGATAAAAACCCTCTTTTAGATAAGTAATAAATATGATACAATAACAGTATCATTACTATTCGAATAGGAGTATATTATGGAAATAGTTGGAATAATTGTTGTAGTTTGTATAATTGCATACTTTGTCTCAAAAAATGAGAAGACTGATTCCGTCAAAGTCACAACAACTAAGGCACCTGCAAAGGCACCTGTTGCAGACAAAAACGATAATGGAATCACTTCTAAAGCAGAGTTAAAAACTCTAACAAAGATGCAATTAATAGAACTTGCTGATAGAGAGAACCTTAAGGTTAAGAAGTCAGGAACTAAAGCTGCAGTAATCAATGAGATTCATTCTCAATTAAGAAAATAAGAACTTAACAGTTCTTAATCTAACAAAAGGGGTCTTTATGACCCCTTTCTTTTATCAAAAAGTATAAATAGATGTATGGAAACTATATTTGATTTGATAGGTGATGTGGGTGTGCCAATAGCAATGGCACTCGTTATGGGATTTTTTATCTTCATAGTCATCAAACAAATCATGGAAGGTATAGTGGACAATATAAAAACACTAACAATGTTTTGCGAATCTTTAGAGAATCGTGCAAGAACAATGTCAAATGAAATGATTAAGATAGATATGTTAGTGTCAAGTGCATTAGAGTTAAGACCAGATATAGAGAGAGTCGCAAGGGCAGAGAACTTTATAGAGGACGGGAAACTTGATGTAAGGAGGGATTGATGGAAACAGAAGTCCCGATGATTGTAGAATTGATTACCGACTACGGATTTCCAGTAGTCATGATGGTAGGACTTGGATATTTTGTTTACTTTGTGTGGAACTTTATTAGTGAACACATAGACCCAGAAATAGAAAAGATGCACTTTGCATTAATCCGAGTTATAGACCAAACAAGAATGCTTGACCAAGACTTAATTCGTCTAAAAGAAAAGGTTGATGTTGTTTTAGAATACCGAGAAAATGAAAAAAAGAAACAGGAATCTAAATCAACTAAAAATGAATAAATTAATAATACTGGCAGTTATGCTCACGCCGTTTGCAATTGCAGACGAAATTAAATTTGGATTTAAAAATCCATCGTTTAGTGGAATCGGTACAGGTGCCCACTATCTGACCATTGAGAACCAAGAGTTCTCACGTAAGAAACAAATAGAAGATGCCCTAGAAGCAGCTCGAAAAGCAGCCGAGAGAGAGGCAGAAAATACAACCTTAGCAAAATTTATCAGGAACCTGGAATCAAGAATCTATTCTCAGTTTGCCAAACAGTTAGTAGAATCTATGTTTGCAAATGATAGTCCAGCAGGATTCGGTTCTTTTGCATTAGAAGGAAACATCATCACTTGGGAAGTTATAACAGATGAATCAGGTGCAGAGTTCATAAGACTTACTGTAACAGCAGAAGACGGAAGTGAAACAGTTATAGAAATTCCTGTAGGAACAGGAAACTTTGCACAAGACCCAGATACTGGTGGTGGTGGAGATGGTTAAGTATCTCTTAGCAATAGTTCTAATATTACAAGGTTGTGCATTATCTCCAAAATGGTCTGAACTTCCAGGTAAATGTGAATACGGACAAGGCAAATATGCCCAAGGATTTAATACCGATTTTGATAATGATGGTATTATAAATGATGATGCAGTAAGTTTTGGAAAACAAATATATACTGGTACTCGTAAATATCTTGAAACAAGAGTGATTTGTGTAGATAACCCAGAGGTTATCAAACTTCCAAGTTACATTCAACTTTTAGAATTACCACCTGCAAAGGAAAGACCTGTTCTTGCAGTATATAATTTTAATGATAAAACAGGACAAAGAAAATCAGTTGATAACATAGCATCTTTTTCTACAGCAGTTACACAAGGTGGTGTAGAAATGGTGATTGATGCATTGAAGACAGCAGGAAACGGAACATGGTTTCGTGTTGTTGAGAGAAACGGAATCGATGCATTAGTAAGAGAGAGACAAATTATCCGTTCAGCAAGACAAGACTACGCACGGTCAACAGGCAGTGAAGAAGTCGAAGATTTACAACCACTCTTATTTGCTGGCATAATAATAGAGGGTGGGGTAATTGGTTATGACACCAACTTACTTACAGGTGGACGAGGCGCACGGACACTTGGAATAGGTTTGGCAAGACAGTATCGTAAAGATGCAGTTACGGTGTCTATGAGAGCAGTTAGTGTTCTATCAGGTGAAGTATTACTTAATGTGCAAACTCGGAAGACTATATTAAGTTATGGTTCTACAGGTGATATCTTTAGATTCATCGAAGAAGGAACTCAACTAGTAGAGTATGAAGACGGAGTTGGAAATAATGAATCAGTGACTTATGCTACAAGAACTGCCATTGAAGCGGCAGTATTAGAAATAATATACCAGGGACACGAAAGGGGTTTCTGGGAAATAGAGGGGTATAACGAAAATGAATAAACTACTTAGTTTAATTTTATTAATGTCGACAGGTTTAATTTTCGCACAAGCCACTGACGATAACGAAGTAAAAATCACCCAAGTTGGTGATACTTTGAAACTTTATATTGACCAAATAGGTTTTGGTAACAAAATTGGAGGAGATGACGGTTCATCTGGTTCATTATCTTCAATGACACTTACTGGTGCTACTTTGGATTTCGATATAGATTTCGTAGGTAATCAAAACAAATTGTATGGACCATTTGAAGCAGATAGTTATAATCTAATACTAAATGTTACAGGTGATTCAAACAGTTTTGATTGGAACGTTGGAGACACAGGTTCTTCAGACAATGGTGACATTAATTTTGTCATCACTGGAAGTTCTAACACTTTCGATATCGACCAGGGTTATGTCAACTCAGCAGAATTCTTGAACGCAGACTTAGTTCTACAATCAGGTTCTTCATCTAACGTCTTTGACATAGATTGGGAAGCAGATAACATAACATGGAACTTAGATATTGATGGTTCGTCAAACAACATCAATACTCTACAGAACGATGGTGAACCAAGTCTCACTTTATCATTAGATGGTTCAAGTGCTGATATAGATATAAATCAATTGTCAGGAACATGTGCAGCTCAGGTTACTGGTTGCTCAAGTCCAGATGCGATTATAAACCTCAGTGTTGATAGTGAAAATGCAGTCATTCAGATTAATCAGAAAGACTCAGCTAACGATTCTTAGTGCTTTGTTACTCAGTGGGGTTGTCTTTGGCAATCCCATTGGGGACATAGTAGAACAATCAGGAAATGGTTTTCTGACTAGAAACGCAGAGCAAATTGGTAATCCAGTAGGCACTGAAATACTTCTCAAAGACGAAGCTCAAACAGTCAATGGTAGAATGAAAATTGTCTTCTTAGACAATGAAGTTCTCGACATGACTGAACATACATATGCTTACATCGATGAAGCATATTACGACCCAGACCCTAATCTATCTAAGATGTCATTACGAATGGTACAAGGGACTGCAAGATTTACATCAGGTTTAGGAAACAGAATCAATAAAGCAAACGTAAATGTTTCTACACCAACAGCACAAATATCAATCAAGGGAACAGACTTTACGACAACGGTAGATGAGATTGGTAGGTCACTTGTTATTTTACTCCCAGACGAAGAGACAGGAGAATCAAGTGGCGAAATAGAAGTTTCAAATTTAGGTGGTACAGTTACGTTGAATCAACCATATCAAGCAACTATGGTATCAACACTTGATACAGCACCAACAGTTGCACTTACAATTAATAATATTACACCAAATATGATTGACAATATGTTTATCGTCAATCCACCACCAGAGGTTAAACAACAACTTGAAGATGCTTACAGAGACGAACAAAACGAAGACCAAGGATTATTAGATGTAGACTTTTTAGAATTTAATGAACTTGAAACAGATGCATTAGCAGATACCACTGAAGACTTAGAATTCTCAGAATTAGATATAGATTTCCTAGACGTAGACTTTCTTGTAGATGTATTAGATGTTGTTGAAGAATTAGTTCGAACAGAAAATAAACTTAGAGATGTTCAGCAAACATCAGGAACAGGAGATGTTCAACTTATAGGTGCCGCATTAGGATTCAATAAAGATTCACAATATAATGTATTTCAGAGAGATGGTGATTTAGTATTCTTCAGAGATGTAAATGGACTTATAGAAATTATTATATCACAAGGAAATTCTGGTTCACTAGAAACAATAACAGAAAGTTATTCGGGTATTATAGAATTTGGTTCAGGAGATAAAGCAATTGAAATTGTCATAAGACAAGTAAACTAAATAATATTATGTGGGAAAAAATTAAAGAATTCATATTTAAGTATTGGGTGAGACCATGGGGAAACTAGGTCCACTTCTTTACATATTCGTTTTAATAGGATTGTCTGTTCATGCAGACGATAACCATATTCATGTAGAACAAGTGAATGGTGGTGATAATATGGATTTACAAATCGACCAAATAGGTTATGATAATATGATAAAGTTTTCATTTGACCATCAAAACAATATTATGGAATTCAAGCAAAATGGAAATAATAACTATATTGGTTGGACTGATACTTGGGGTTCAGGTTATAGTTGGGGTGGCGACTTAGACGGATATAATAATGAAATAGAAGTTAGACAAAAATGTTCTGCCTCAAGTTGTAATGATAATGATTTTGGATTTCATATATGGGGTAATTATAACCAAGTTGTCTTTGGTCAAGGATATGAAATCAACAATTCACTTACACCTACTTGGAGTTATGACGGAACGGAACCTGGTGGAAATTACGTAAGACTAGATATTCATGGTGATTACAATGACTTCAAAGGAAGTCAGAAACAAGATTCAGATACTATTGAGCATAGTATGACTTGGAATATTTATGGTGATTACAACGATGTCTTCTCAAAACAATTGCAAAATGGTGATAAGACACTTACAGGAACAATCAATAATGATTACAATGAAGTATCAGTAGTTCAGAAAAAGACAGGTGCCCATACAGCAACAATCAACTTAAGTGGCACTGAACCAACTACACTAAACTTAGTTCAAACAGGAAGTATAGCACAATCATATTCACTAACTCAAACTTGTAACACAATTGGTGGTTGTTCAGTATCAGTAACACAAGGAAATTAAAATGGAAGTAGAATGTCCTAAAGAATATTACGAATGCCTCACATATGAAGAGTTCGATGAGATAGTAGATATATTAGAAGAGAATGATTTACCAATGCCAGAGGCGATGGGTGATGCAGAAGCAGCTGCAAATTTTGTATGGCAAGTTCTTTTTCTTAATCCGTTAGAATTAATTTACATAGGGGTCACAATGACAGTCCTTGCAACATATGGATTATCTATCTATTATATGTACAAAAGAATACAAAAGAAATTTAGTTAATGGCATACAGTAAAAAAGTTATAGATAGATTTGAAGGTGTTCTCAATGCACCTGAACAATTTTCAGTTGGTAGATTCGACCCCAACGACCCAAACGTTGCAACAGGAATGACAGGAGCACCTGCATGTGGTGATGTTATGAAACTGCAACTCAAACTTGACGAAAACGAAATGATAGTAGACGTAAAGTTTAAGACTTATGGTTGTGGAAGTGCAATTGCAAGTAGTTCACTATTTGTAGATTTACTCAAAGGTAAAACCATAGAAGAAGCAAAACAAATTAAAGATAAAGAGATTGCAGAGATATTAGAACTACCTGCAATCAAACTACACTGCTCAGTTCTTGCAGAAGACTCAATCAAAAAAGCAATAGAAGATTGGGAATCAAAACGTGTATAGTTGGAAAACTGTTTTAGTTACAATAGGACTATTAGTTGGTCTTAAGATTTGGAATCCGTATTTCATAGAAAATATATCATGGTCATGGTTTGACTTTCTACATCAACAAGAAGAAAAAGTTCACGTAGACGATATCGTTCTAGTAGATATCGATGAGAAAGCATTAGAAAAATATGGTCAGTTCCCATGGCCGAGAGATATCTATAGAGAGATTCTACTTTCCTCAAGTCCTTCACTTACGCATGTCTTCTCAATTGCCTTTACTGAACCAGATAGATTCGGCCAAGATGAGCTATTTGCAGAGGGTTTAATCAACAGATTAACAATTTTATCCTCACAGCCAACTAATCAGAAAAACACTGGCTCGGCACCATTTGTCCCTACAAGTACATTTGGAGGAGGTTCGATTCAAGATTCCATATGGCAATATGATGGAATAGCAAGTCCTGTAGATATATTAAAGAACAATACTTACGGTGTAGGTGTTACTGTAGCAACACCAGCCGTCTCAGGAACGTCTAATTTTGATGGGACTATAAGAAGTGCCCCATTGCTTGTGTATGCCAATGAACAAGTATATCCATCATTAGCATTAGAAACTCTCAGAGCATTATATGATATGGGGAGTTATCAAACTAAAGTTACAGAAGAAGTAGGTATAGAATGGGTGCGTATGGGAAAGGCACCTCCTATTGAAACAACACCAACAAGTGATGTTATGATTTCATACTGGAATCACTTCAATCGTGTTTCAGCAAGTGACCTTCAGGAATTACCTGATTTTACAAACAAGGTTCTAGTATGGGGTCTAACTGCTGAGGGATTGAATAATCCAATTTCAACTCCAGTGGGTACAATGTATCCTCATGAAGTTCAAGCACACCTAATCCAAACCGTCTTGCAAGAAGTTCGTATACAACAATCCTACTATCTTGAATTTCTTGAAGTTGTCGTTCTACTGGCAGTGCTTTTATTAATTCTGGCAGTGGTTTACAAACTTCCCACAAGTCTTTCGGCGATAGTGAGTCTAAGTATAATTGGACTTCAATTGGGTGGGGGTTATTATATTTGGATTTCTGAGTACGTTCTTTTCGATACTTTCTTGTCATCAATGTCCTCAATGATTGTTTTTGGTCATGCTTCATTCAACAAATACTATGTAACGTATCAACTCAAAGAACAAATTAAGAAGCAGTTCCAGAAATATTTATCTCCTGACATGGTTGAAGAACTTCAGAAAGACCCTAGCAAACTCAGATTAGGTGGGGAAAGAAAAGAAATGACTTTCATGTTTATGGATATATGTGGATTTACTCCAATCTCTGAGGCATATAAGAACAATGATGACCCAGAGGGATTAGTTGAACTCATCAACAAGTTTTTAGACATGCAAACAAAAATAATAATAAATAACAGAGGCACCATAGATAAGTATATGGGCGATTGTATCATGGCATTTTGGAATGCACCCCTTGATTGTGAAGACCATGCAGAACTCGCCGTAAAATCAGCTCTAGAAGTACTAGAGGCAACCAAGGAACTTAATGAAGAACTATCTCCTCTCAATCTCCCTCCTATTAATGTCGGTATCGGCATTAGCACAGGAGAATGTATTGTCGGAAACATGGGGTCAGAAATTAGATTTGACTATTCCGTCATTGGAGACGCCGTCAACCTTGGTGCTAGACTCGAGGGACAAACAAGAAATTATGATGGGGTGGACGTGTTGTTATCGGAACGAACATATCAACAGTGTCCATCAAGAGCATTTACTGAAGTCGACAGAATACTTGTTAAGGGTAAATCCGAAAAGGTTCGAATATACACACCACTGGGAACTGATTGACCCACCTTCTACAGGTGATTGGGTAATTTTTACTACATTACAATTTTTAGATGTTTGGTCAACAATCTATGGTTTAAAGTATGATTGTGTTAAAGAAGCGAATCCCTTGTTTGGTGAAAATCCAACACCTGAAAGATTGTTCTTTTATAAATTTGGATTATTAACACCAGCACTAGAATACGATAGAAAACATGGTAATTTAAACGCCGCATCTATTCGTTCAACCAATAGATTTATGGTATTGGTTATTGGTAATAATCTAAACGTAATTCAAAGAGCAAAAAGTGGATGCCAGAAACGATAAATAACATTATTAAATTATGGAGATATCATGCCTATAAAATTTGGAAAAACCTCAAAACAAGTTGACAGAAACACTAAGAAGGTTACAACTGTTCATGAGTATATGAAGTGTAAATCTAACTCAGAGTTAATCGAAGCATATAATAAACCAGTGATACCGAAACTCAGACAAAAGGTTAAGAACGAGATAGTCAGAAGAAACAAAAAAGGTCTTGCAAATATAGTATTCGGTTAGTATAATGACTAAATACTTATGTTACAAAACTGTAACATAAATGTAACAATTACGACACAAAGAGTAAGTAGAGAAATCGAAGTCCAGTTGTCAGATAGTTACTAAAAATAACAGGAGATAAAAATGCGTAAATTTGCATCATTGTCTGCCTCGTATCTCAGGACACAAGCAGACAAACTACACGAACTTATGAAATGTGGACGACTACAAAATGTCGTTAGGTCAATTTTTTAACTTTTTTTACAAAAACCACTTGAAAAATTTGTAAAAAGACATATATAATATACTAGTGTTCGAGAACTTCAAAAGCGCTCGGGTATGACCTTCGGGAAAACTATCTTCAAAAGAGCGCGGTTCTCAACACTACTTGATGCCCAAAAGGGGTCAAGATTATTAACTTGCTATAATAGGAGAAAATATGACTCATTTAGATATATTTGGTCAATTCAGACCACTCACAATTGGATTCGATAGATACTTTGATGAACTTAATCGTCTATCAAATCACACTCAAACTAATTACCCACCTTACAACATAGTACAAGAAGATGCAGAAAACTTTTGCATTGAACTTGCAGTTGCAGGATTTGGTAAGAAAGATATTGAAATCACTAAAGAGAAAACTCTTTTAACCATCGAAGGTAAACTTGATGAAGACTCAAAAGATTTTGTCCACAAAGGACTTGCATCAAGAGCTTTCAAAAGAAGTTTCACACTTGCAGATGATGTTGAAGTCAGTGGTGCAGACATGAAAGATGGTATTCTACATGTCAAACTGGTAAGAGTTATTCCTGAAGAAGATAAACCAGTATCTATCAAAATTAAGTAGAAAACTCTCTTTACAGGTACTCCTGTTTGTAATATAATGGGAGTATCTTTATATAAAGGAGAATTATTATGTTATCAGTTGGAGATTTATTTCCTGCTTTCTCACTGCAAGGAATTAACGAAAACAACGAATTTGTGAGAGTCAGTGTAGAAGAAAACTATGAACCATTAAAACATGATTGGTCAGTAGTTTACTTTTATCCAAAAGACTTTACCTTTATATGCCCTACAGAGATTGCTGGTTTCGACACTTTAGTCGACCACGCAAACGTGATAGGAATAAGTGGTGATAACGAGTTCTGTAAATTAGCATGGAAAAAAGAGAATGAATTGATAGGTAATATCAGACATACTCTTGCCGCTGATTGTGGACTTGGATTATCATCTGCATTAGGTATCGTTAACGAAGAAGAAGGTGTGTGCTATCGTGCAACTTTTATCTTTGACAAAAACAGAGTCATTCAACATGCCTCAATCAATGCACTAGACACTGGAAGAAACCATAAAGAAGTTCTAAGAACTCTACAAGGTTTACAAGCAGGTGGACTAACAGGTTGCGGTTGGGAAGATGGTGAGGACTTTGTCGGATAAACTATACCAAGTTCTTAAACAGAATACAAACGAGAGAGGTGTGCCTATCCTAGATAGTCATACCTTTCAAAGTTTGAACGATGAATTTGGCAAAGAACTTTTTAGAGAAACACTTGCTAAATTTATTGCTACTGAAAGACCAGAATATCCTATGAAGATTATCTCTGAAGAGAGATACAGAAACATGTTTCTCGCACTCAAAGATTCAGACCCATTCCGTGATGTAACAGCAGTTAAAGATTTACAAAAAGAAGTCTTAGAAAAATATGATGATTACAAATATGACTTCAATGAATACGGACTAGGTGTTATTGATTCTACTCATACATTTAATGATGCAAGTGATTACTTTCATCAACATTTAAGACTCGCATGTGGCAGTTATGGTTACAAATCACCTGTAGAAGTTTTCAAATCTGGGACAGCAAAAGAAATATGGAGTTGTCTAGGTCCGATTTGGAGGGGCATCAACGGTGTTAAGAAAGTTCAGATTGATGGTGAAGAACGATTAGTAGGTGGTGAACTTGCAGAGAAGAGTTATATATCATCATTCAGATTAGGCACTTACGTTGCAACTCAGTTCAAACCAAATGTCGCAAGAGCAATCTATGAACTTACACAAGCAAAAACTATTTTAGATACATCATGTGGTTGGGGTGATAGACTCTGTGGTTTCTACACTTCGAATGCAGATGAGTATTATGGTTGCGACCCAAATCCAAATGTCTTTGAACAATACAAAAAACAATGTGTTGCATATGAAAAAATACTAACAGGTAACGAACCTTACATGTATTTCGAAGATGATAAATTTATATCAGAGGGTTCAAAGAAAGTTACAATCTATAGATGTGGTGCAGAGAACTTACCATACGAAACATTACCACCAATCGATTGTGCATTCACATCTCCACCATATTTCTCAACTGAAGAATACAACAAAGGTGGTGAACATGAAGAAGACCAATCATGGGCAAAGTTTAATGAATATGAAAAGTGGAGAGACGAGTTCTATTTACCTGTTTCACAAAAATCATTTGATGCCCTTAGTGATACAGGCATATTAATGATAAACATTTTAGACCCTAAAATTAAAAACAAAAGATATAGGTCAGGTGATGAACTCGTTGATATGTTAAGAAACAATTTCATTGGTCAAGTTGGCATGAGAATCATGCAACGACCACAAGGTAAAAATGTATTCGCAACAGAAGACGGTGAGTTTGACCAAGAAGCATTACACGAATTCTTTGATAAGATGTATATAGAAAACGTATGGTGTTTTAGTAAAGACACCTCTGTAGATTTATTTAAGAACGTTGCAGTTTCAACACTAGAAGAATTCTTTGCATGAAATTAGCAATCGATTCAGACTTCAATAATGTCTGGCAAATATTTCATGAAAATAAAGAATGGTTCCCACATGTTCGTAAATCACATGTTAGAAATAGAATCGATAGAGAACAATGTGTTTACCAAGATGAAGTTGTTATAACATTTCATAAAAATAGACAAAACAGAATGATAGGAAGAGATTCAAATGTTAGAGTGGAAAAGGACTCATATATAATACATCAACTTATTAATAGATATAAAGGTAACGGAAAAACTAAAGATATTATTAATGAGTTTTTTAATTTTGCAGGAACTGTTTATCTTACTGTTAGAGCAGAAAACACAAGAGCAAATTCTTTTTACAAAAAGATTGGTATGAAAGAAGTTGGTTACTGTAATTGGTCACAAGGTAATATGAAAGGAAAGGTTTGGAAATATGGATAAATTATTCGGTAAATTATATCAAGTTGTAGAAAACCCATTTGAAAAAGATGCAGGTATTGAAATCATATCTGGTGAATTCAAAGGTTTAGTGTATCAATATGGTAAAGTACAATTTGTAGAAGGTGAACCACAAATCAACTTTGATAGAACAATTCGTAGACTGCCTGAAGGTGTTGAAGAGACAGAAGAAGCAATCAATGGACTACTAAATAATGATGAATTACAAGAACTTATGGGAGATATCTTACAAGAGATTCTCAAAGAACAATTATCTAAGGAACAAATAAACGATGAACAAAGAACTATTGAAGGAACAGATTAAAAGACACGAAGGCGAAGTCTTAGAAATATACAAAGACTCACTTGGTTACCTTACATTTGGTGTAGGACATTTAGTCAGAGAAACAGACCCAGAGTTTGGTCAACCTGAGGGAACAGAAGTCACTCAAAAAAGAGTAGATGAAGTTTATGCTCATGATTTTCAAGACCATTTAGAAGAAACAATAAAACTATTTGAGTCAAAAGGTGGAGAAGACTTCTATGCACTTCCCGAAAATATACAACACGTATTAGTTAACATGTGTTTCAACTTAGGTGGAAGTAGATTCAGTAAGTTTAATAACATGTGGAAAGGTGTTGTTGAATGCGATTGGGAAAAAGTAGCAGTTGAAATGGAAGATTCAAAATGGTTCGGCCAAGTAGGAAGACGTTCAGTAGAACTACAGGAGATGGTAAGAAATGCTTAGTGTATACGATGATTATAAAGTCTTATGTGTAAGACTTGCATCAAGAGAAGTATTGATGGGATTCTGTAAAGAGTTAGAGGATGGTTCAGTTGAAATTATAGAACCACAGATTATGATAACAGATGCCGCAGATGGGCAGATGAATGTAAACTTTGCACCATGGATTCCTTATGCAAAAGATTATGAGTTTATCATTGAAGCACACCAAATACAAACAGTTTTTGAACCAAAACCACAATTAGAAACTAATTTTAAAGTTGCAACTGGCAACAAAAAAAGAGGTGCTTAATTATGAAAGATATGACAAATGAAATTCTAAAAGGTGTAGTTGCTCATGCAGATGGTCACATTGCAAAACATAAAGCAAACATTTTAGTTCAATGCAAAAATTCAGTAGGAGTTGCAGAGCATGGTGACCATATTGAAACAATCGAAAAAGAATTAGAGCAGATTGCTCATTACGAAGATTTAAAAGACGTAGTAAAAAAACATTTTTCAGAATATACAGAAAAGTCACTATTAAACGAATAGTATTTGTAGTATACTTACTACATGGATTTTTATACTAACGTTGCACGTACTCGTGACAAGATTCTAGTCACAGGTTATCAAGGAAACAAGAAACAGAAATTGCAGGTCAGTTATCGACCAAAGCATTTCATTCCCTCAAAGAAAGGTGAAACACCTTACAAATCTTTAGACGGCAGATACTTAGAAGTTGTAGAACTCAACTCAATGGGTGGTGCAAGAAAGTTTAGAGAGAAGTATGATGGTGTTGAAGGTTTTGAGATTCATGGTTATGACAAATATCTTTACACTTACATATCAGATAGATTTCAAGGTGATGTTGATTGGGACTTTAATAAAATTAGAATAGCAACACTTGATATAGAATGTGAATGTGAAAATGGTTTTCCAGAACCAATGTTGGCATCTGAAAAAGTCAATGCAATCTCAATCAAACCATTCAAAAAAGAAACTGTAGTCTTCGGCATCGGTCCATGGGAACATAATAAAACAGATGTTATCTATGTTGATTGCACAAACGAATTCGATTTACTTACAAAATTCATTAAGTATTGGAGAACATCAAACTTTGATGTTATCACAGGTTGGAATGTAAACAGTTTTGATATCACTTATCTTTGCAATCGTATTGATAGAATAATAGGTGAAGGTGAGCATAAAAAACTTTCTCCATGGAATCAAACGAATGTTCGTGAGTTTACTACAATGGGTTATCAGAAGCAACAAGTCTATGACCTAGTTGGTATAAATGTCCTTGACTATCTTGAAATCTACAGAAAGAAAACATTCGTTAACCAAGAGTCATATAGATTAGAACACATTGCTCAAGTTGAGCTTGGCAAAGGTAAACTAGATTACTCAGAATATGGCTCACTTCATACATTGTACAAACAAGATTATGCAAAGTTTTTAGAATACAATGTCCGTGACGTAGTTCTCGTTGAAGAACTTGATGACAAACTAGGGTTTATGGAACTTGTAATGTCTCAGGCATATACTGCCAAATGTAACTATGAAGATACGTTCGGCACAGTGAAGTATTGGGAAACAATTATATACAACTTCTTAAAAGACCAAGGCATTCAAACCCCACCTCAGAGATTGAAATCTGGCAATGATAAGATGAAACCTATCGTAGGTGCATATGTCAAAGAACCACAAGTTGGTGGTCATGATTGGGTTATGTCTTTTGATTTGAACTCTCTATATCCACATATCATTATGCAATACAATATCTCACCTGAGAAACTTGTTCGAGGTCATAGAGAAGATGTGAATGTTGATAGATTACTTAACAAAGAATGTGATTTATCTTACTGTAAACAAACTAATACAACAGTTGCACCAAACGGTGTTCTATTTTCACGTGATAAGCAAGGTATGTTCCCAGAACTGATGGAAACATTCTACGAAGAACGTAAAGAATGGAAAGGTAAGATGATTGAGTATCAAAAAGAACTACAGACATGCGATGACCCAAAACGTAAAAAAGAACTTGATACACTTATCAAACGTGCATTCAATAATCAGATGGTTCGTAAGATTGCATTGAACTCTGCCTATGGTGCTATGGCAAATCAATACTTCGCATTTTTTAGTATTGACTTAGCAGAAGCAATCACAACATCAGGTCAAATGATTATCAAATGGTCAGAGAAAACAATCAATGAATATCTGAATAAGATTCTTAAAACAGACAATGAAGATTATGTCATTGCAATGGACACTGATTCAGTTTATATCACAATGGACAAATTTGTAAATCAAATTATGCCAGATGCACCAAAAGACAAAGTGATTGACTTCTTAACAAAAGTAGAAGTAGAAATAGAAAAAGTTCTTGCACAAGGTTTTGATGAACTTGCAGAATACACAAACGCATTTCAACAAAAGATGCAAATGGGCAGAGAAGTAATAGCAGACAAAGGTATCTGGACTGCAAAGAAAAGATACATTCTGAATGTTTATGATAACGAAGGTGTTCGTTTAGCAAAACCAAAACTTAAAATGATGGGTATCGAAACTGCAAAGTCATCAACACCACAATGGGTTCGTAATAAACTTACTGAAGCATTGAATGTTGTTATGACTCAGACTGAACAAGACTTGTGGGAATTCGTAGAGACAGCACGAAAAGAATTTAGAAATCTACCACCAGAAGAAGTTGCATTCCCTAGAGGTTGCAAAGGTCTGGCTCAATACTCAGACCCTAATTCAATCTATGCGAAAGGAACACCGATTCACGTCAGAGGTTCTCTATTATACAATAATCTTTTGACTTCAAAGAACTTAGATATGAGATATGAAATGATTAAGAACTCAGACAAAGTACATTTCACATATCTTACATTACCTAATCCAATCAATGAGAATGTCATTTCATTTACTACAAGTTTACCGAGAGAATTTGATTTACATAGATTCATAGATTATGATATGCAGTTTGATAAATCATTTACAGAACCATTAAAGAACATTGTAAACTTAATTAACTGGAATGTAGAACCAGTAGCAAGTTTAGATTCTTTCTTTGCATAAATAAAAGTATGTACGAATATAATATTAAAGTTGTAAAAGTTGTTGATGGTGATACAGTAGATGTTGATATCGATTTAGGATTTGGAATGACCTACAAAAAGCAAAGGGTCAGAATGATGGGAATCGATACACCAGAATCTAGAACAAGAGACTTAGTAGAAAAGAAATTTGGTAAAGCATCAAAAGCTCATCTAAAGAAACTTTTAAGTGGTGCTGAGAGATTATCTTTAATGTCTCACGACAAAGGAAAGTTTGGTAGAATTCTTGGTGAAATATTCGCTCACTATGCCGAAGGACATCCTGTTTACGAAACAGAAATTTCAATCAATCAGCAAATGATTGATGATAATCATGCAGTTGACTATGGTGGTGGCAACAAAGAAGAAATAGCAGAACAACATTTAAAAAATAGAAATGTTCTAGTCGCAAACGGAACGGTAGAACTATGATTGTATCTCCAATCGATTGTTTTTATATTTTAATGATTGCAATAATATTCGGTTT
>Ga0213866_10000036_pt1 | contig 112406 bp, 105 predicted proteins | sample PICome_11_FD_160079 | JGI IMG/M metagenome (GOLD analysis project Ga0213866, IMG submission 160079) | Coastal seawater microbial communities near Pivers Island, North Carolina, United States - PICO284 | ecosystem: Environmental > Aquatic > Marine > Coastal | place: USA: North Carolina... | reverse complement strand
CCAGCGTTTGTCCGGCCAACTTGCTCCATTCATTAACCAGTTTTTGCGTATCCTCAGCGCGGCTCTGCCAACCGAGGCTAACCCGCAATACACCCTTACTTATATGGGGTTCGGCCTGCATGGCAGCCAACACATGGCTGCGCGACACCTTGCCGCTGGAACAGGCCGACCCGGCACTCACCGAGATGCCTGCCAAATCCATTGCCATCACCAATGTTTCGGCATTCAACCCGCTCAAGGCAAAGCAGCTTGTATTGGCCAGACGCGGCGCGCCTTTGCCATAAACCACAAGCTGAGCTTGCGCGGCTTGTAAAGCGGCTTCCATCTCATCGCGCCGGTCGGCCAAATCTGCAAACGCCTCAAGGTCGCGCATGGCGGCGCGCGCAGCCGCCGCGAAAGCGGCAATGCCGGATATGTTCTCAGACCCTGCCCGACGGCCAAGCTCTTGCCCGCCACCGATTAATTGCGGCGGCACGACAACAGCCGGACGCGTGACCAAAGCCCCGACGCCCATTGGCGCGCCGAGCTTATGGCCCGACAGGCTGAGCGCATCAACGCCTAAGGCAAAGAGATTAATGTCAATCTTGCCCGCCGCTTGCACGCCATCACAAAACAGCAAACTGCCATGCGCACGGGTTTTGGCAGCGACCTCTGCAATCGGTTGAATTACACCGGTTTCATTATTGGCCAGCATGACGCAGACCAGCGCGGGCGTGTTATCAGCCAAAGCCGCGTCGAGCACGTCCAAATCCAAGACACCGTCTGGCGTGACCGGCAATTCCTCAACCGGCAAACCGCTTTCTTTCGCGGCGGCCAATACGGCGCTGTGTTCAATCGCGCTGACCAGCAAGCGTTTAATCTCGCCCGCAGGCGCTTGGCGCAGACCCAGTGCCAAATTGCAGGCTTCCGTGCCGCCTGAGGTAAAAATAACCGTCTCCGCCGGTGCGCCGACAAGCCTCGCCACATCGGCCCGAGCATCCTCAACCAGCGCGCGCGCTTTGCGCCCCTCTTCATGCACGGAAGACGGATTACCGATATCCAATGCCGCCAGCAGCGCGTCGCGCGCCTCAGGGCGCAACGGGGCTGTCGCATTATAATCGAGATAGATGCGGCTCATTCAGCGGCCTCCAAAACTTGCGGCATGCGCCCATCGACCAAATCGTCCAGCGAAATCGAATTCAAAAAGGCGTGAATTGTGCCGCCCAAATGAGCCCATAAATCATGCGTCAAACAGCGACCACTTTTTTTCAAGCAGCCCGCCGAAGCGCCGCAGCGCGTCACCTCTACCGGCTCATCGACAGCGCGAATAACATCCCCAATGCGAATGGCCTCAAGCGGCGCGGCCAGCATATAGCCACCCAATTTACCACGGCGACTTTCGACCAATTCACCACGGCGCAAATCTCCAAAAATCTGCTCGAGATAGTTCAATGAAATCTCTTGGCGCGCGCTAATATCGGCCAAACTAAACGGACCGGTTGCCCCGTTTTTGACCTGTTGTGCCATATCGGCCATTGCCATGACCGCATAACGGCCTCTGGTTGAAATCTTCATCGCCTCATAACCCTATGAATTCAATGGTATTTTACGAATATCCTTGCAATTTCCCTGTGCTATTGGCTATCACATGCGCAATTCATCTTGGATATAGTTAATCCGACCAAATTAGTCAAGATTAAGCGTTGTGGGAGCGCCTTATGCCTGAAGTTATTTTTAATGGACCTGAGGGACGGCTTGAGGGTCGTTTTACGCAGAAAAAAGAAACCGGCGCGCCGATTGCGCTTATTCTTCATCCCTTGCCGCAGCTTGGCGGCAATATGAATAATCCGGTTGCCTATCAGCTTTATCACCAATTTGCCGATCGCGGCTTTTCGGTTCTGCGATTTAATTTTCGCGGCGTCGGGCGCAGCCAGGGCGAGTTTGACGAAGGCTTGGGCGAATTATCCGATGCCGCCGCCGCGCTGGATTGGCTGCAAGCCCTCAGCGTCGATGCGCGCCAATGCTGGATTGCCGGTTATAGTTTCGGCGCTTGGATAGGCATGCAGCTTCTGATGAGGCGTCCTGAGATTTCCGGGTTTATCTCAATCGCGCCACCGGCCAATTTCTATGACTTCACATTTCTTGCGCCCTGTCCGGCAAGCGGCTTGATTGTGCATGGCGAGGCTGACCGTATTGTGCCGAAAGATGATACCGAAAAATTGGTCGAGCGCCTGCAAGCGCAAAAAGGCATTACGGTGGATTATGAAAACATCAAAGGAGCCAATCACTTCTTTGAGAAAGATATGGATAGGCTCGACAAAACCGTCGGCACTTATCTCGACCGCCGTATCAGCGAAATCGGCTAGCCCGCCTTATATAATGCGCCGCCCGTGCAGGGCTGCGCCACGCCGGTGGTCTCGGGTCGCGATAAAGGCAATCCGTTAAGCGCGCGCACAGCCAGCCACGCAAAGGCCTGCGCTTCCAAACTGTCACCGCGCCAGCCCAGGGCATCGCAATCGACAATGCCCACACCGCAGCGTTCAGCCAACATGGCGCACAGGGTTTTATTGTGCCGCCCGCCGCCGCATAAAATCAGCCGCGCCGGTTTTGTCGGACAATGCTCAAGGCCATGCCCGACAGCCGCCGCCGTGAAGGCCGTCAGCGTCGCCGCCCCATCTTCAAGCGACAGCCCCTGAATGGCATGGGTCGGAAATGATAAGCGGTCGAGTGATTTGGGTGGCTGTTTGGCAAAATAATCATGCGCCATCAGCGTCGCCAAAGCCGCCGCATCAACCTCACCGGCAGCGGCCAGCGCGCCGTCCTTATCGAAAGCCTTGCCCGTCTTCTCACTCAACCAATCATCAATCAGCGCATTGGCCGGGCCGGTATCAAAAGCCAATATCTCATCACCGCGCCCAAGCCAGCTTATATTGCCGACACCGCCCAAATTAAGCACGGCTTGCGGGCGATTATCGCCCAGCAGCGCGGCATGAAACAGCGGCGCCAGCGGCGCGCCCTGCCCGCCATTTTGCATATCGGCCCGCCGAAACTGCCCGATAACATCGCAGCCAAGCTGATGCGCCAAAGCCTGCCCGTCACCTATTTGCATTGTAAAAGCCTCATCAGGGCGATGGGTAATGGTTTGGCCATGAAAGCCGATAAGCTCCAGATTATCTGTGTCTCTCACAAAACCCTGCACGGCGGCAAGATGCGCGGCCGTCACGGCCTGCTCGGCCTGATGCAATATGTCCGGCCAATCGGACGGGTTTTTCAATTGCGCGGTCGGCCATTCAACGGCCGCATCAAGCACCCCGCGCAGCAAGTCACGGGTCGGCCCATCATAAGGCACAAAGCCGTCGCGCCGAAAGCTGATGGCCTCGGCCCCATCGCTGAGCAGCAGCGCGAGGTCGATACCGTCAAGCGAGGTGCCGCTCATCAGCCCCAATGATTCCTTTAGAGATTTTTGCGCTGCCGCCATTAATGCATTCCACTTAATTTTGTCCCCTTGATTTTAGCGGGGGCTTTGCTTAACAGATGAAATCATGACTTATACATCAGAATTTCTCAAAAAACTCGACCAACGCGGCTTTATTGCCCAATGCACAGATGATACCGCGCTCGATGCCGCCGCCGCCGAGGGCGTGGTTACCGGCTATATCGGTTATGACTGCACCGCCCCGTCTTTGCATGTCGGCAATTTAATTTCCATTTTGATGCTGCGGTGCCTGCAACAAGCCGGTCATCGCCCGATTGTGGTGATTGGTGGCGGCACGACAAAAGTCGGCGACCCGTCCGGCAAAGACGAAAGCCGCCAGCTTTTGACGCAAGATAAAATCGACGCGAATAAAAAAACCATTCGCGCCACTTTTGAGCGTTTTCTGAATTTTGGTGATGGCCCGACTGACGCGATTATAGTCGATAATGATGAATGGCTTTCCGGCCTAAATTATATCGAGTTTCTGCGCGATTACGGTCGCCATTTTTCGGTAAATCGCATGATGAGCTTCGAAAGTATCAAATTGCGTTTGGAACGCGAGCAACCGCTCAGCTTTCTCGAATTTAATTATATGATTTTGCAGGCCTATGATTTTCTTGAACTGAACCGACGTTATGATTGCAACCTGCAAATGGGCGGCAGCGACCAATGGGGCAATATCGTTAACGGCATTGAACTGACGCGGCGGTGCGACCAGAAATCAGTTTACGGTCTGACAACCAATCTCTTGACCACCTCATCGGGTGCGAAAATGGGCAAGACGGCGCAGGGCGCGGTCTGGCTGAATGACAATATGCTGCCGGCCTATGATTACTGGCAATTCTGGCGCAATACGGAAGATGCCGATGTCGGTCGTTTCCTCAAACTGTTCACCGAATTGCCGATGGACGAAGTTGCCCGCCTCGAAAACCTTGAGGGCGCGGAACTCAATGACGCCAAGAAAATTTTGGCCACCGAAGCCACGGCCATGTGCCACGGGCGCGCGGCGGCTGAAAAAGCCGAGGCCACAGCGTTGGAAACATTTGAGGGCGGCGGCACCAGTGCCGACCTGCCAAGTGTCGATATTGATGCCGCCAAATTGGCAGCCGGTTTGGGGCTGTTGGAGGCCTTTGTGCTGGCCGGGTTGGCCAAGTCCAATGGCGAAGCCCGCCGATTGGTGCAAGGCGGCGGCGCGAGAATAAACGACGCCTCCCAAGATGATATCAGCGTCACGCTTAGCAATGATGATGTCAAAGATGGCAGCGTCAAATTATCGTTCGGAAAAAAACGCCACGTGCTGTTGCGGCCGGTTTAGCGGGTCTGAAAACTATTCGTTTAGATCCGGCTCTTCCACTTCGGGCAATGGCTGAGTGTCGACATTATCGAGGCCAATCCCGATTTCAAAAATGCGCCGCAAGAAGCCGGGGGTAAGAACCGATAGCGGATTGACCAATACATTGGCCTTGCCCGATTCACCCGAAACCCGATAGCCAATTCCAAGAACACCCTCGCCGCGACGGCCCGATAAAATGCGCCCGACAATCGGAATTTTGCCAAAGAAAGAATTCAGCGTGTAAGACGGAATAACCGTGCCGCCAAAATCAACATCGCCGGAGCCGATATCGTAATCGCCTTGCATCGTAATACCGACAGCCGCGCCATGAATGCGGCCTTTCTTAATGGATAAACGCCCCTCGCTAAAGGAAAAATTGCCCTGCGCTTTTTCAAATTTTATGCCATCGCCCGACAAAGTGTCGGCGATACCGCTCAACGAGGCTAAAGAGACGATAGATGCCAAGACCGGCACATTGCGGACGCGAAAACCGGTCATTGTGAGGCGACCACTGAGGTCGCGGCTGCGGCCATTTATAATATCCCCGTCATCAAAAATCTTGCCCTGCGCCACCAAAGACCCGCCCGACATGTCTTCAATCCAGTCAAACATACGGAACAGATTACTGGCGCGCTCGGCCTGCACAAAAAATTGCCGCCTAGAAACCGTCTCGCGTTCTATATCCATCAGCATGTCTGTGCCATCATTAAACACGCCTTGCATGGCCAACTTTTCGTGCAGGCCGTTTTTGCGCACGACGCGTAGACGCGCATTATCCATACTCATCCCATTGGCACCGACAAGTCGAGCGGCCTGAACTTCCATCACAGCATCAGCGCCGAGAAACGGCAAAATCTCGAATTTTTCCGGCCGAATTTTGACATTCGGATTGCCGCCATAGAACAGGCGGCTGACGTCCAAAACATCGGCGGTCAAGGTCACCAGTCTTTGGTTTTCGACAGTTTTAATTTCAGCCCCCACATTGCGGTTGCGCCCCATTGAAAATGGTGTCATTTCCAGCGCGCTCATAACCGGGCCGTCAAATGTCATTTTGACGCGTAACGGCTTTTTATCGGGCATATCCAAGCGCGCTCGAATGGCCGCAATTTTGCCCTCAGCGTCATTTGTCACAACTGCCTCAACCGTGCCTTCAGCGCCCTCAGCTTTCTCAAAAGCCAAAGGTTGCATGGTCAATCTGGCGGGCTGCAAATCAGCAAATACCCGATAATTTAGCGGCTTGGTAATCGGGCCGCTTATCAGCAAATTGCCATGCGGCTTGCCGGTCAAGCGCGACGCCGCCCAGCCCTGCCCGAGGTCAGCAATATCTTGCGGCGCAAAAAAGCCGTGCACGGCCAAGCGCGCCTTATCGGCTTGCGTTGCGATAAGGGGTTGCTGCCAAGAAAACCCTCCATCAACGCCGTTTACCTTCACCCGCCCGACGGCTTGCAGCATTTCATTAGTGATTGAAATATCGCCGCGCCCCTGTGTCAGGGTGAATGGCCCCAGCGCACCCTCGACCTGCAAGTCGCGCGTCTGCGCCTGAACATTGAAGCTTAGTTTGCGTTTGGCGGGCGGCGCGAAAACCGGCACTTGCAACGCCACCTCAGCGCGCACCGTGCCCGATAACCGCTCAAAATCAAAATCGACTTTTTGCAAAGCGCGCAATGGCGCGCGATTAATGGCGCGCATAATATCGCGCGTCACACCCGCGCCGACAAAATTAATATCAACCGCTTGCAACGGGTCGCGGGAATTGGGCGTAAAGAAGCGCACGGTTTCGACCTTTAGCGACGAGGTTTCGCCATTTGCAGCAGGCAGGTTGATGGCACCGCCGACACTCCGCACTTCCATGCTACTGCCGCGCAAAAAGAACCGCGCCGAAGTATTTTCCAGCACCGGCATGCCGGCAAGATAACGCACGCCGATATCTTCAAAATCCAGATCGAGCAAAATCGCATCTTCGCGCATCGGGTCCCCTTTTTGGCGACGGGTGAAGTCTTCTAAGCTGGCATTAATGCTGAACGAGCCTGCGCGCAGACGGCCACCAAACAGATTTCTCTCAACCCAATCGCGCCCGCGCGGCGAAATGGTGAGCGGCCATAGCCCCTCAGCCCCGGCCCGCGCCATCGCACCGAAATCTGTTCTGATATCAAAATGCGGATTGCGCTCATTGAGTGTCACAACCCCCGACGCCGTTGATGTGCCGAAATTATGCTCCAATTCAAGTCGGTCAATTTCAATCGCATCGCGGCTGAAATCATAATTGCCGATGAGCTTGGCGCGCGGAATGGTGAGGGTTTGCTTGAGCAGGTGCGGTAGTTCAACTCTCGCGCCCGTGCCATCAAAAGCAAAGTTGATGGTGGATAAGCGATTATCTTGGTTTTGCTCATAGCTCGCGCTGCCGGATAATTGCCCGGCCAGGCCGGCAAGATGAAAACGCGCATCGCGCATCTTAATCTGACGGGTATCAAAATTAATGTCAGCGTCCATCACCAATTCGCGCACATTGACGCGCGCGCCGGTGAGCTGGATAAGACCGGGGTCAACAAAAAGCTCTGCTCTGCCGTTTTGCAGCCGCCCGCCTTTGGCGATGTTAAGATTTATCATGGCCGTGACCGGCAACTGAATTCCGCGCAATGGCGTGAGGAAATTACTGAAACGCCCAATGTCGCGCGGGTTGAGGCGGCTTAAAGCAACCTCTGCGCGCCCGCCACCATCTTGGCCAATCTCAGCCGTGCCGATAATGCTGCTCAAACTATCCGGCGCACCATATTCAATTTGCAGCGACGCCGAGAGGCGACTGCCCTTGCGTATCATCAATAAATGCGAGCCATTGGAGACCGCCGCCTCACCTGATTTCACGCGAATATCACGAACGGCAATCTCAGAAATATATTGCAACGCCTCTAACTGACCGCCGCCGCCTGCCGGCACCAATAAGCCCGCAGCGGCAGGCAGGTCATTGACCCGTGTCGGCATTAAGGTGACCCGTTCAATAATCGCCTTTGACAGGGCGATGCGCCCCTCATCCCAAAAAGCCGGGCCGCTCAATTCGATATAAATATCCTCAGCCAGAACACCGGCCTCGGCGGCCTCACGAATACGCAGCTTGCCAATGGAAAGGGCGAAAAAATTATTCTCTGCCGACCAGCCCAAGCGGCTGCTGTCAATATCCACCGAGCCTTCGGGCACGAATGTCGTCAACACAACGCTAAGCGGTTCGGTCAAAAACCCGAGCGGCAGGCCGAATGTGCGAATGGTTCCATAGAAAAGCACTGCAAGCATCGCCAATAAGACGAGGCTTCCCGAAATAATCCGCAGCATACGCTTCATCAATTAACCCTATTTATCCCTTGCTAAGTCTGTGACCTATGAACTTGACAAAATCAAGGCAAAGGCCACATTTAACTTGATTGTTTATGCCAGAGTCTGCCCTCAGGCGCATCTCTAATTCGGAGTTTTTATGGCCAAAGAGCTAAAAATCGGAGACCCCGCCCCATTTTTTGCTTGTCCGGCAAATGGCGGACAGACTGTCAGCCTGTCAGATTTCGCCAAACGCAAGCTGGTGATTTATTTTTACCCCAAAGACAATACGCCGGGCTGCACCACGGAAGCGATTGATTTCACCGCCGCGGTCAAAGATTTCGACAAGGCCAATACCAGTATTGTTGGCGTTTCTGCCGACAGCGTTAAAAAGCACGAGAACTTTATCGAAAAGTACAATCTCGGCATTACCCTGCTGGCTGATGAGGGGCAAGACATGCTCAATGCCTATGGCGTTTGGGTGCAGAAAAAAATGTATGGCCGAGAATTTATGGGCATTGAACGGGCGACCTATCTGATTGGCTCAGACGGCAAAATTGAGCAGATTTGGCGTAAAGTTAAGGTCAAAGGCCATGTCGAAGCCGTGCTGGCGGCAGCTGACGGCTGATAAAACCTCATCTTTTGCGGTTAAGGCACCAAAACCAAAGGTAAAAGGCCTCACGCGCCCGATGAAAAAAATGAAGTAAACACTTGCAAATACGGCTTATTTTTGAGACATAAAAAAGCTGATTTGGGAAAAACCTCATGACCCGCTTGCTGCACAAACTTCGCGAGATTTTCGCCGAGCGACAAATTTATGTTCGCAAGAGCGGAAGTGTTACTTTCGTGCCACTTTCAAGCCGTTCGCTGGTGGTTTTGACGCTACTTTTCGTCATTATTGCGGGATGGGTCGGCTATTCCTCCGTGCATGTCGTATTTAATAACGGGCTGGGTGCCAAGCGCGAACAAGAAGTCCGTGAGATGAAATTGGCTTATGAAAATGAGCTCAATCGCCTTCGCCTTTCCTATGATGATTTGAACGCCGAGCTTGTGCTGACGCGCGATTGGTTTGCTGAGACAACCGACAATCTCGAAAAGCGTCATAATGATCTGACATTGGTGTTTGAGCAGCATGCCTCTGTGTCAGATGAATTGCGGAAAATGCAGGTGTCATTTTCTTCCATCGCCAAGTCAAATAAGCGCAATCGCAATAAAACCGAATTGGTCGCCCGCTCGCGCTCCAGTCAAGAAGACCGATTGGAACGCCGCAGCGTTGTCGGCGCCAACTCACAGCAAGAAATTACCCTGACCCGCGACGAACAAATCACCCTACCTGAGGCCGACATTGCCATGCCGCTTTTGTCAAATGGTGTGTATGACCGCGTCGCCTTATTGGAGTTGCGTCAAAAAGATTTGCTTGATGCGCTGGAGGAAAAAATCGACCTGCGCATTTCTGAATTTGAGGGCGTGATTAACGGCACGGGAACGCTGGAGCCGGAAACCTTTATGGCGCAAGTTTTGCCTGAAGATGAACGCGCTATGGGCGGGCCTTATATTCCGCTGAGCGAAGAAAAGCCGGGCATTAATTCCGATTTGCATCGCCAGCTCTATCGCATTTCCAGTAATCTGGAACGGCTCAATAATCTCAGCACGGCTGTCACCAAAATTCCGCTGTCGCTGCCAATTCACGATTATCGCGTGACCAGTGGTTTTGGCCCGCGCCTTGACCCATTCAAAAAACGCGCCGCTTTTCATGCAGGTGTCGATTTCGGCACAGCGACAGGCACGCCGGTTTACGCCACGTTGGCAGGCACTGTAACCCGCGCCGGTAATAAAGGGCCTTATGGGTTGGTGGTTGAGATTGACCACGGCAACGGCTTCCGCTCGCGCTATGGCCATTTGGCACGCAGCCGTGTGCGCCGGGGGCAAGCTGTCGAGTTTCAACAACATATTGCCGATGCCGGCAATAGTGGCCGAAGCACCGGCCCGCATTTACATTACGAAGTTTGGTATGAGGGCAAAGTGCGCGACCCGCTGGCTTTCCTTGATGCCGGAAAACAAATTTTCAATATTGCTGAGACCATTTCTCAGGAGGCAAGGTAACAATGAAAACGTCACCCCCCGAAAAATCGCGCAGCAAATCCGCTCCCTCAATTCTCAGCCATGACATCCATGTTGTCGGCAAAATTTTCTCAACCGGCGACATTCAGTTTGAAGGCCGCTTAGATGGCGACTTGCGCTCTCATGCCGTCACCATTGGTGAAAAAGCCTTTGTCTCCGGCGAAGTGGCGGGCGACACGGTTACGGTTTTCGGCAAAGTGACCGGCACAATTCGCGCCCGTCAGGTTTATCTATGCGCCACCAGCAAGGTTAGCGGCACCGTCTTTAATGAAGCATTGGCGATTGAAACCGGCGCGCAATTAAACTGCGCGGTACGACGTGAAAAAGATCCGCTGAAAAATGCTGCGGTGAAAATCTTCGAAGAAGAAATAACGAAAGAAACGGCTAAAGCCTAGCTAGTCAATATCGGCAACATCGCTGCCGCCTCCGCCGCTTACACGCTGTGCCAATGCGGCTTCCATAAAATTATCCAACGCGCCATCAAGCACGGCAGAGGGGTTTCCGCTCTCAATGCCGGTGCGTAAATCTTTGACCATTTGATAGGGTTGCATCACATAAGAGCGAATTTGATGCCCCCAGCCAATCTCGGTTTTTTGTTCCGCATTGGCATTGGCTTCTTCCTCGCGGCGTTGCAATTCCAACTCATATAGGCGCGCGCGCAACATTGCCCAAGCGGTGGCCCGGTTTTTATGCTGCGAGCGTTGGTTCTGACATTGCACCACAATATTGGTGGGCAAATGGGTGATACGCACAGCGCTGTCTGTTGTGTTCACATGCTGACCGCCCGCCCCTGAGGCGCGGAAGGTATCAATACGCACATCAGCATCAGACACATCGACCTCAATCGCATCATCAACCACCGGATAGCAGCCGACACTGGCAAAGCTGGTATGGCGGCGCGCATTACTGTCAAACGGCGATATACGCACCAGACGATGCACTCCGCTTTCGGTCTTCGCCCAGCCATAGGCATTATGGCCTTTAATCTCAATCGTCGTTGATTTAATGCCCGCTTCTTCGCCGCTCGTCTCTTCAATCAACGATACTGAATAACCCTTTTTCTCAGCCCACCGCATATACATGCGCTGCAACATGCTGGCCCAATCTTGGCTCTCTGTGCCACCTGCACCGGCATGCACTTCAATATAGGCATCATTACTGTCAGCCTCGCCCGATAGCAGCGTCTCCACTTCCATGCGCTCAGCCTCAGCCGCCAAAGCCGCCAGCGCGGCTTCGCTTTCGCGAACAACCTCGTCATCGCCCTCGGCCTCACCCAGCTCAATAAGTTCAATATGATCGTTCATTTCGGATTCGAGTTTTTGGCATGCCTTAATGGCATTTTCGAGCCGCGTGCGTTCTTGCATTTTAACCTGCGCCGCTTGCGGATTGTCCCACAATGTAGGGTCTTCGGCGAGCTTATTCAGCGCGTCGAGCTGAGCCAGCGCGTTATCCCAGTCAAAGATGCCTCCGAAGCAACACCAATGATTGTTTTATACCATCTGTAAAATCTGAAATTTCTGCGCGCACGGCTGTCTCCTTAACGGAACAGAAAATAGACAAGCCAAGCTGTTTAGTAAAGACCGCCTGTGCCTGCGCCGACGGTTTCGGTATTGATAGCCGGACGTTGCTTCACGCCCGAACTGCCGGGGCTGCCGCGCACCACCATTTGCTTGCCATTGCGGGTCGGCTCAGTGCCGCGCTTAAAGGCTTCCAGAATTACTGTTTCATCATCGGGGCGCGCCAGCTTGCCGGTTTTGGCGTTGATGCGTACCAAATTAATGCGCGGCGGCACGCGGAAAGGCGGCGTTGCCATATCTTTCAGCGCGTCCTCCATAAAGGCTTTGAATATTGGTGCCGCTACACGGCCTCCGCTTTCGCCTTTACCCAGCGGACGATTATCGTCAAAGCCGATATAAACCCCGACCACCAAATCAGCCGAGAAGCCGACAAACCACGCATCGCGGCTGTCATTGGTTGTGCCGGTTTTACCGGCCAGCGGTTTGCCAATCGTCGAAATGCGCCGACCCGTGCCGCGCTTCACCGCGCCTTCCAGCATGGAAACAACTTGATAAGCGGTTTGCGGCGACAAAACTTGCTCGCGCTCATCAGCCAAATCGGGTGGCACTTGTGCGGCATAAGTTTCGGCATTGCAGCCAATGCAATTGCGCTGGTCTTTTTTGAACAGTGTCTTGCCATAGCGGTCTTGCACTCGGTCAATAAATATCGGCTCAACGCGCTTACCGCCATTGACCAGCATGGCATAGGCACTTGTCAGGCGCATCAGCGAGGTTTCACCCGCGCCCAACGCCATCGCCAAGACGCGCGGCATGGTGGTGTTGATTTTAAAGCGCGCTGCATAATCGGTGATTTTACGCATGCCGATTTCCTGCGCCATGCGAATGGTCATCAGATTGCGGCTCTTTTCCATACCCAGTCGCAGGGTTGAGAGGCCGTAAAAACGCCGCGCATAGTTTTCCGGTTTCCACAGCCCCTGATCTTTGCCCTGCTCCATAACAAACGGGGCGTCGAGCACCAGACTGGCCGGGGTAAAACCGCTATCCAGCGCGGCGGCATAAACAAATGGTTTGAAGGCCGAGCCGGGTTGGCGGCTGGCTTGCGTGGCGCGGTTAAACTCGCTGGACGAGAAACTATAGCCGCCACTCATGGCCAAGACGCGACCGGTATGCGGGTCGAGCGCCACCATTGCGCCATTGACCTCGGGCAATTGCTTTAAGGCGTAAATCTCGTCATCGCCCTTTTCGCTCACCCAAATCACATCGCCGGTTTTCAGCACTTGCGACATGCGCTTAATGCGCGGGCCCTTTATTTTATAACCATTCTCAGGCGACGGCTTGGCGCGCGCCCATTTGACACCGGCAAGGTCGATAACGCCCAAATCAACACGGTCCTCAAAGCGGCGCGCCCGGGTGATGCGCGGCCGCAAACCTATATTGGCCTGATTGGCTTCCTCATCAACCGACAGCACCACGGCGAGACGCCACGGCGCCAAATCAGTCGCAATCGGAAACTCGGTCAATTGCTCCCACCAGGCTTCCAGCGTTTCCAACTCAGCCACCGGCCCGCGATAACCCTGTCGCCGATCATAATCTTCAATGCCGTTACGCAGACTTTGTTGCGCCAGTTTTTGGAAATCTGTATTCAGCGTGGTGCGGATAGACAAGCCGCCGCCATAAAGCTGACGCTCGCCATACAACGCATAAACCTCGCGGCGCACTTCCTCGACAAAATATTCAGCGTTGAAGCGGCGCAGGCTGGCCGGACGGTCAACCACTACCAAATCTTTCGCCGCCGCCGCGCGCGCTTGCATATCCGTCACATAGCCATTATCGCGCATGCGACCGATGACCCAATTACGCCGTGCAATGGCACGGGCGCGTTTGCGAAACGGATGATAATTATTCGGCGCTTTCGGCAAAGCGGCCAGATAAGCCGCCTCGGCAATTGTCAATTCAGATAGCGGCTTGTCGAAATAATTGAGCGCCGCCGCCGCCACGCCATAGCTGCCCAGCCCCAAATAAATTTCGTTCAAATAAAGCTCGAGCAATTGTTCTTTGGTGAAAGTGCGCTCCAAGCGCAACGCCAAAACGGCTTCTTTCAATTTGCGTTCCAGCGTCACATCGCTGCTCAGCAAAAAGTTTTTCGCAACCTGCTGGGTGATGGTTGACGCGCCCTCTAGGCGGCGCCCCGAAACCACATTTACTACATTGGCAAAAACCGCGCGCAAAATGCCCGTAAAATCAATGCCGACATGGTCGTAGAAGTTTTTGTCTTCCGCCGCCAGAAACGCATCAATCAAATGTTTGGGCGCGGTATCAATCGGCACAAAAATACGCCGCTCTTGCGCGTATTCGGCAATCAAACTGCCATTGCCGGCATGGGCGCGGCTCATCACGGGGGGCGTGTAATTGGCCAAATGCTCGTAATTGGGCAGACCACTATTAATGCGCCACAATATCAAAACAAAGGCGAAAAGCCCTATCGCCCCGAGCGTTACCAAAACGCCAGCCATATTGCCCAGAAACTTCATCAACGAACCCTTTCAGCCCGATAAATGTCTGATAAATGAGGCCGCACTATGGCAGGTCAGCGGAAAAAATCCAGCCCTGTTTGTCTCATATTTAGCGCAGCGCGGCGAGCCTGCTGGCATCGAAAAACCCGTTCACGGAATTGACCAAAGCACCGGCCACTTTGCGCCGCCACGCCGTTGATAAAAGCTGCTTCTCATCGCTGCGATTGGTCAAAAAGCCAAGCTCAATCAAAACCGACGGCACATCGGGGGCTTTCAACACACGGAAACCGGCAAATCGATGCGTGCGGTCAAGCAAGCGCGTTTTGCCGCGCGCATTATCAACCACCAGATTGGCAAATTTGACCGACAGGTTTTTGGTCTCGCGCTGCGCCAAATCAATCAGAATATTCGCCACTTCGGGCGGCTGGTCGGCGAAATCAATCCCGGCAATAATATCAGATTGATTTTCCTTTTTCGCCAAAGCGGCAGCTTCCTTATCCGATGCGGTTTCAGACAGCGTATAAATCGACATGCCGCGCACGTTTTTACGCTTAATCGCATCAGCATGAATGGAGATAAATAAATCGGCATTATGCTTGCGCGCAATGTTGACGCGCTGGCGCAGCGGAATATAGATATCGCGATTGCGCGTCAGATAGACTTTATATTTGCCTGTCTTGCGTAGCTGTTTGGCCAACTCGCGGGTGAAATTCAGGGTCACGCTTTTTTCGCGCGCCTTGCGGCCCAGCGCGCCGGGGTCCACCCCGCCATGCCCGGCATCAAGCACAATAACCGGCTTGCTATTGGCTTGTTTGCGCGGCTTGGGCGTAAAAGGCGTCGGCGCTGGGGCGGCTTTTTTGGCCGAACGTTTGGCGGCGCGGTCTTTGGCTACTTGGTCAGCGAATTCTTTATTTCCGGTTTTCACCAAGTCAATCACCAGCCGATGCGGCAAGCCCGATGATGGCGGCAGGAGGAAGCTTTTCGCAACCCTCACCGGCCCTTTTGCATCAATCACCAAGCGGCTTTTATCAGCGGTGAACTGGCCAAAGCGGATTTTCTGCACCAGCCCGTCAACTGTCGGCTGGTCTGTCGGCCAAGCCAGCGACGGCAAATCAACGACAACGCGACGGGGCCGGTCCAGCAAGAAAATATCAAAATCAACTTTCGCGCCCAAATCAAGCACCAGTCGCGTCCGCTCGGCTGTTACGCCGAGGCGAATATCCTTCACCGCCACAGTGGCTGACCCAGCCGCAGCGACAGCAAGACTGCTGCTCAGCAGAGTTAATGCGAGCAAGGTGGTTCTAAAAAGCGTCGATAAACCGATCATGGTCGCTTTTATTCTCCTTACGGCAAACGACTCAGTTTTGATGCGTCACCATAGCAATTTCGCCCCAAAATTGCGACTTTCACGAAAACCGTCATAATTTCAACGGTTTACCCATAGGCCGATTGACCTTGCATTAACCGGCACTGCCCTATAAATTCATTTTCGATATTACGGGTGACGCGATACGAAGGCCTTTAGGGAGCCGGTCGCACTCACCCCAGACCATATCAGAATAATTTTCGGGCTGGATTTTCGCAATCGGTTCGAATTCGACACTTTTTTTGAGGACAAACAGCGTGACCGTCTCTTCAGATATTATGACAGTCAAGTCAGCGGCCCAAAGCTTGGCCGCCGCTTTTTCCTTTTCACCTTCAGATATACGCCGGACGCCGCATGGGTCAGTGACCGATCGCCCGGCGGGAGTTTTCTATGACCAAAAATATGCTTATCGATGCCATCCACCCGGAAGAAACGCGGGTAGTTGTGACCGACCACAATCAAATCCAAGAATTCGACTTCGAGTCGCAATCTAAAGCGCCGCTTCGCGGTAATATTTATCTCGCCAAAGTCACCCGTGTTGAGCCGTCTTTACAAGCGGCCTTTGTGGAATATGGCGGCAATCGCCACGGCTTTCTGGCGTTTAACGAAATTCATCCGGACTATTATCAAATTCCGGTCAGTGACCGCGAGGAATTGCTGAAAGCGCAAGCCGCCGAAGACCGCTCGCAAGCCGCAACAGATGATAATCAGGCTGATGGCGATGATAATGCGACAGCTGAAACAGATGGCGAAGCCGATGGCGAAACCGATGGCGATGTTTCCGATATTGGCGGCGACGCACATGAGGAAGCCGCACCGGCAATCAATATGCGTGCTTTGCACCGCAAATATAAAATTCAGGAAGTCATCAAACGCCGTCAGATTATTCTGATACAGGTGATGAAAGAAGAGCGCGGCAATAAGGGTGCAGCGCTGACCACTTATCTATCACTGGCCGGTCGCTATTGCGTGTTAATGCCGAACACGGCGCGCGGCGGTGGTATTTCGCGCAAAATTAATAATGGCGCAGACCGCAAAAAGCTGAAAACCATTGTCGGCAAACTTGATGTGGCTGATGGCATGGGCCTGATTGTTCGCACGGCCGGCGCCCAACGCACGCTGGTGGAAATCCGCCGCGACTTTCAATATCTCACCCGCATGTGGGAGGATATACGCGAGAAAACCGTCAGCTCAACCGCCCCGACTTTGGTTTACGAAGAAGGCAATCTGATACGCCGCTGTATCCGTGATTTATATTCAAAGGATTTTGACCAAGTCGTGATTGACGGCGCGGATAGCTATAAAGAAGCCAAAACCTATATGAAGCTGCTCATGCCAAGCCATGCGCGCAAGGTGAAGCAGCATACGGGCGACGCACCCTTGTTCAAAGAACACGGCGTCGAAGACAAGCTGGCGGCCATGTTTAACCCGACTGTAGTTCTGCCCTCAGGCGGCTATTTGGTTATCAACCCGACCGAAGCGTTGGTTTCCATCGACGTGAACTCAGGCAAATCAACCCGCGAGCAATCAGTCGAGAAAACCGCATTGGCCACCAATTTGGAAGCAGCGGTAGAGGTTGCCCGTCAGGCGCGCCTGCGCGACCTTGCCGGTCTGCTGGTCATCGACTTCATCGATATGGATGAAAATCGCAATAACCGCGCTGTCGAACGCAAAATGAAAGAAGCGTTGAAAGCCGACCGCGCCCGTATTCAGGTCGGTCGCATCAGTAGCTTTGGCCTGATGGAAATGTCGCGCCAGCGTATGCGCGCCGGTGTGCTGGAAGGCTCAAGCGAAACCTGCGCCCATTGTAACGGCTCCGGCATGGTGCGCTCGGTTGAAAGCCGCGCCCTGCACGTGCTGCGTCAAATAGATGAAGATGCCGGTAAATTCAGCGAAGGCGAATTGACTGTGCATCTGCCGCAAGATGTGGCGGTCTATCTGCTGAATAATAAGCGCGGTCAATTGCATGAAATCGAAACCCGCACGGGTGTCAGCATTTCAGTCGAGATTGACAATGAGCTTAATGCGATGGAAATCAGCATCACCCTGCCCGATAATTCGGAAAGCAGTGGTCGCATGGAAGGCGACCCAAGCGCTGCCGTGAGCGACGAGAATGGCGGCAAACGCCGTCGCCGCCGCCGTGGCGGTCGCAATCGGCGTCGCGGACAAGGTGCCGAAAACGGCGCTGAAGACGGTGATGAAGAAGTTGAGAGCGCAGCTGAGGATAGCAACGGCGACGCGAATGATGCCGATGTCCCTGCTGATAGTGCTGCCGACAGCACCGGTGATGGTGAAGATGGTGATGATGAGGATAAACCGAAGCGTCGCCGCCGTCGCGGACGTCGCGGTGGTCGCAATCGTCGTCGCAGTCAGGACGCAACAACTGAGGGCGAAGCAGATAGTGAAGCCGATGCAGATACAGAGGCGACCGATGACGATGCCGCCGCACCGCAGAAAATCATCTTAGAAGTTGCCACTGAGGAAGCCGAAGAAGACGCTGAAGAAGCAGCCGAAGAGAATACAGACGCAATGGCCGAAGACGCCCCTGGTGAGATCTCTGAAACTGATGAGGAAGCCGAATCTGAGGCTGACGAGGAATCCGACGGCAAAGGAAAGCCGCGTAAATCGGGTTGGTGGCGTAAATAAACGTCAAACTTACGCCGTATTTTACGGGCAAGCTGGAGGCATGATGCGCCGAATGCTGCAAAAATTTTCAATCTTGCTGGTCGTCTGTCTGATGGCCTTGCCGGTCGTCGCGCATGCGCGTGGCGGTTTGGTGCGCGATGCCGAGATTGAATTATTGCTTCGCGATTACGGCAATCCGCTGTTTCGCGCCGCCGGCCTTGACCCCTCTCGGGTCGGCATCTCACTGATTAATGACCGCAATCTCAACGCTTTCGTGACCAATGGGCAAAATATTTATGTCCATACCGGACTGATATTGGAGGCCGAGGAACCGAATATGGTTATCGGCGTGCTGGCGCATGAGATTGGCCATATTACCGGCGGCCATTTGGCGCGCGGGGCTGAGGCCGCCGCCACGGCACAGGGCCCGGCGCTTGTCGCCACGATTTTGGGGCTTGGCTCTATTCTGGCCGGTGCGGGTGATTTGGGCTTGGCGCTGATTACCGGCGGCCAGCAAATAGCCATACGCAGTTATTTGACCTATAGCCGCGGGCAAGAAGCGGCGGCAGATAATACCGCATTACAATTATTGGAGGCGACGGGGCAATCTACCGAAGGCATTATCGGCATGATGGAGTCGCTGTCCAATCAGGAAATTCTGAGCGAAGTGTATCAAGACCCTTATGCCCGCTCGCACCCCATGTCGCGCGACCGCGTGAACGCCTATCGCAATGGCGCGCGCAATTCGTCCTATAATGATGTGCGCGACCCCGACACGCTGGTTTTTCGGCATAAAATGGCGCAAGCCAAAATTTACGGCTTTCTCGACTCGCCCGCCACCACCTTACGGCGTTACCGCACAGACAATAGCCGTCCCGGACGCTATGCCCGCAGCGTCGCCTATTTCAGGCAAGGGCTACGCAATGAGGCATTGACGGAACTGGACAGTCTGATTGCCGAAATGCCGAATAATCCGTGGCTGCATGAGTTAAAAGGCCAGGTTTATTTTGAAACCGGCCTCGCGCCATTGGGCATTGCGCCCTATCAAAAGGCGGTTGCATTGCGGCCAAACGAACCGCTATTGATGATTGGATTGGCATCTTGCCTGCTTAGCAAAGGTGCGGAAGGCGGCACGGCCAACCGCGCCGTAAACCGACAGGCGATTGACCATCTGCGCGCCGCATTGCGCCTCGACCCGCTTAATGGCGCGGCCTATTTGCAAATGTCGAAGGGCTATGGGCAGCTTGGGGAAACGGCAATGGCGCAATGGGCATTGGCAGAGTATTACGCCGCTGCCGGAAGCCCTGAGGCGCGGCGGTATGCCCAACGTGCCATTAAAGGATTGCCCAAAGGCTCGGTTGAATATATCCGCGCTGTTGATATTTTAAGCGCGGTTAAGCGTTAAACGGAGAGGATTGGATATGCGTCGCCTGTTTGAGAAATTACTGTTTGTCCTTGTTTTATTGCCGACCTTTATAGGCGGAAACGCGCTTGCGTTAAGCGAGCAGGACAAGCGATTGATTGATAAACATATTGAAGACTATCTGCTGCGTAATCCCGAAAAGCTGGAGCAAGCGCTGGATAATATGCAGGCTTTCCTGACCCAGCGCGAAGCGCAGATGCGCGCCCAAGCCCTGACCGATAACGCCGATGCCCTATATCGCAATGCGGCTGATTTTTCGATGGGTCCGGCCGATGCGCCCATCACCATTGTTGAGTTCTTTGATTATAATTGCGGCTATTGCAAACGCAGCTTCGCGCCGCTGATGGAAGTTCTGGCAGAAAACAGCGATGTGCGTTTGGTGTTGAAGGAATATCCGATTTTGGGCGAGCCCTCTTATAATGCGGCCAGCACTGCGCTGGCGCTCGCCGATAAGATGAAATATCTGACCTTTCATACCAAGCTGATGTCAACCAATACCCGCTTGTCGCAATCGGTTATCGATAAGACACTGAGCGAGATGAAATTGCCGCCGCAGAAAATCAAATCCGATGCGCGCGCCGATAAATATATTCTGCATATCTCAGCCACCCGCCAGCTTGCCGATGCGATTGGCGTCAACGGCACACCGGCCTTTGTCGTCAATGGCACCCTGTTTCCGGGCGCGCTCGACAAAACCGAGCTGGCGCAAGCGGTGGCTTCAGCGCGGACTGAGTTGAAAGCTAAATAAGACCCCCCACCGGCGAACTGGGATCGGCATAAAGCCGTTTCGGCATGCGCCCCGCCAAATAGGCTTGGCGACCTGCCAGCACGGCGTTTTTCATGGCTTCGGCCATTAGTATCGGTTCTTTGGCCTCGGCAATCGCGGTGTTCATCAACACGCCATCGCAGCCCAATTCCATCGCAATGGCCGCGTCTGACGCGGTGCCGACACCGGCATCGACCAGAACAGGCACATTAGCCTGCTCAATAATCAATCGGATATTGACCGGATTTTGAATCCCCAGTCCCGAGCCAATCGGTGCCGCCAATGGCATTATGGCGCAGCAGCCGATTTCCTCCAGCCGCTTGGCCATAATCGGGTCATCGCTGCAATAAACCATCACCTCAAAACCCTCTTTGATGAGCAATTCGGCAGCGCGCAATGTCTCAGGCATGTTTGGATAAAGCGTCTTCTCATCGCCCAGCACTTCGAGCTTGACCAAATCCCAGCCGCCTGCCTCGCGTGCCAAGCGCAAAGTGCGCACGGCATCTTCGCCGGTAAAACAGCCCGCCGTATTGGGCAGATAGGTGAATTTTTGCGGATCGATATAATCAATGAGCATGGGCGCGTCTTTGTCAGTCAAATTGACCCGCCGCACGGCCACCGTCACAATTTCTGCGCCCGCCGCTTCTGCGGCGGCTGCATTTTCGGCATAGTCTTTATATTTACCGGTGCCGACAATCAGCCGCGAGGTGAACGCGCGCCCGGCAATTACCAATTTCTCATCTTCAAACGCCATCTCTCAGCCCCCGCCGATAAAATGCACAATTTCAATGCGGTCACCCGCCTCAACCATATGCGAGGCATAAGCCGATTTCGGCACAATTTCCAGATTATGCTCAACCGCAATCTTCTTTTCGGGCAACCCCAAACGCGCCAGCAAATCAGCCACGCTGACAGCGCCATCAAAGGCTTGCGTCTCGCCATTTATGATAATTTCAATGCTGTCGCCCATGCTGCGCAGAGTGTGCAAAACCGCGCGCTAAAGCGCAAGCCTTGAAGCCCCTACCGGACATTTAACCTTGTTGAAAACCTTGCACTTTCTTGAAATCTCGTTTACCCAAACTGAATTGGCATAACGCTGTTAGAAAGTTGCACTCTTAATGAGCAAACCATTGCATATCATCAATGGCCCGAATTTGAATTTGCTGGGCACGCGCGAGCCTGATGTTTATGGCACGACGACGCTGGCTGACATTGAGAGCATGTGCGCGGCGCGCGCTGATACGCTCGGGCTGACGACGCTTTGCCTGCAAAGCAATGATGAAGGTGAAATGGTCAATTTCATTCAAGCCGCACGCAATGATGCGAGCGGCCTTATCATCAATGCCGGTGCCTATTCGCACACATCACTGGCTATTTTAGACGCGCTGCAAGCGGTCGAAGTGCCGATCATTGAAGTGCATTTATCGAATATTTTTGCCCGCGAAGAATTTCGTCATCACTCATATGTTTCCGGCGTCGCAGCCGGTGTCATTTGCGGTCTTGGCGCACAGGGTTATGAAATGGCAATAGACGCGCTGGCCGCGCGATTGGCCTGACGGGGGATAACGACATGGCAAAATTACCGAGCAATAAAACCATTAAAGATTTGGCCGAGCTTTTAGGCGAAACCGGCCTTACGGAAATTGAAATTGAAACCGGCGATATGCGTATCAAAGTGGCGCGACAGGGCACTGCCGTAAGCGCTGTTGTGCCCGCCGCTGCGCCAACGGCCGCACCTGCTGCCGCACCCGAGGCGGCTCTTACCTCTGGTAATGTGTCCGATACCCCACCGGCAGACCACCCGGGCGGCGTTAAATCGCCGATGGTCGGCACCGCCTATTTGGCACCTGAGCCGGGCGCGAGTAATTTCGTGAAAGTCGGTGACACGGTGAATGAAGGCCAAACCATTTTGATTGTCGAAGCGATGAAGACGATGAACCCCATCGGCGCGCCGAAATCCGGTAAGGTCACGCAGATTTTCATCTCTAATGAGCAGCCCGTCGAATTTGACGAAGTGCTGATGATTATCGAGTAAGACATGGTTTCGAAAATACTCATAGCCAATCGCGGCGAAATCGCTTTGCGGGTTATCCGCGCGTGTCGCGAATTGGGCATTAAATCCGTCGCCGTTCATTCCTCGGCTGACGACAAGGCAATGCATGTGCGCCTCGCCGATGAAAGCGTTTGCATCGGCCCCGCTTCAGCCGCCAAATCTTACCTGTCCATTCCGGCCATTGTGGCGGCATGCGAAATCACCGGCGCAGATGCGGTGCATCCGGGCTATGGGTTTTTGTCTGAAAATGCCAAATTCGTCGATATTCTCGACGAGCATAATATCGGCTTTATTGGCCCGACGGCTGAGCATATCCGCATTATGGGCGATAAAATTGCCGCCAAAGCCAAAGCCATTGAGCTTGGTATTCCGGTGGTGCCCGGCTCTGACGGGGAAGTGAAAACCGTCGATGATGCGCTGGTTCTTGGCCGCACAATGGGCTTTCCCGTATTGGTCAAAGCCGCCTCAGGCGGCGGCGGTCGGGGCATGAAAATCGCCACCAGCGAAGATGATTTGACCGAAGCCTTCACCACGGCGCGCACCGAAGCCAAAGCCGCTTTCGGAGATGATGCAGTGTATATTGAGAAATATCTCGAAAAGCCGCGCCATATTGAAATTCAAGTGGCTTGCGACACGCATGGCAATGCCGTGCATTTGGGCGAACGCGATTGCTCTTTGCAACGCCGCCATCAGAAGGTTTTGGAGGAAGCCCCCTCCACTGTGCTTGACGACAAAGCGCGCGCCGCCATTGGTAAAATTTGCACCGACGCGATGAAAGGCCTCGGCTATCGCGGTGTCGGCACGGTCGAATTTTTGTATGAGAATGGCGCGTTCTACTTCATTGAAATGAACACGCGCTTGCAGGTTGAGCATCCGGTGACGGAAGCGATTACGGGCATTGACCTTGTGCGCGAACAAATCCGCGTCGCGCAAGGCGAGAAGCTCAGCTTCACGCAAGATGATGTGACGCTGAGCGGCCATGCCATTGAGTGCCGCATTAATGCTGAAAATGCCGAGACATTTACCCCCTCGCCCGGCACGATACAAACCTATCACGCCCCCGGCGGATTGGGTGTGCGTATGGATAGCGCGGTTTATTCCGGCTATACCATTCCGCCGCATTATGACAGCCTCATCGGCAAGCTGATTATCCACGCTGATGACCGCGAAGCCTGTCTCATGCGTCTCAATCGCGCGCTGGGCGAGTTTGCCATTGATGGCGTAGAGACAACGATTCCGCTTTTTGAGAAGCTGCTGCCGAATAAAGATTTTCAGGCGGCTGATTATGACATTCACTGGCTCGAGAAATTTCTCGGCATGAAATAGGTTAGTTTAGCGTCACGCCATTTTCGGCGTCGCTGACCGGCGGCAATATCTCACCGGTGAACACCAACCCGTCTTCGGTCTTGCAGGCCAGCGGCCAAATATCGAAAACCGGATGATCCATCGGGTTAATGCCTGGGCTGGAGGCGAACATCCAGCCATTGAATAGCGGCCTGTCGCGCCCTGCCTTAAATTCTGAAATTTGCAAAAATGCTTTTGTCTCGGGCGGTTCTTCCGGCGGCGTGGATACGCAATCATGCATGGTCAGGCTCATATCGCCAATGGCGTATTCCTGCCCTGATAGGAGTTGAATTTGCTGCACTTTCGCCGTCACTTTATGGAGCAGCGAAAATGTGCCGACCAGCATCGGCTTCACCGCGCCATCGGTTTCATCTTCATCGGCAATATCCAGCACCGGCACTTGCAAAATAGACAGCGGCGCAATGATGTCGTCATCTTCTGCGACTAACACATCGTCATTGGTGCTGATTTCGGGCGGTGGCGGCGCGATTAAAACGGGCGGCATCATTTTGTCATCAATCATTTGCGCGCGCGCTGCATGAGCCGCGACCAATGCCATGAAAACGAATAAGAAGACGCCTTTACTCGGCACTTTCCTCATCACCTGCGCTGAACAAAGCCTGGCTGACCAGACCAATCAAATCAACAGACCCCTGCGTGTAGAGAATTTCATCATCTTCGGCCAGCATGTCTTCACTGCCACCCGGCGAAAGCGACACATAATTGCCACCCAGCAAACCCTCGCTGGTAATTTTGGCACTGGTGTCATCGGGCAGTTCAATATCGCTGCCAATTACGAATTCGGCATTGGCGTAATAGCTTTGCGGGTCGAGGTTCAACCCGGTCACTGTGCCGATTTTAATGCCCGACATACGCACATCGCTGCCAATGGTCAGACCATCAACGCGGTCGAATTGTGCGTTGAGGCGATAGCCGTCGCCGCCATCGGCCTCGGTGACCGAATAGCCGTAAACGACAAATAAAGCCGCCACCAAAAGCACGGCGGCACCAACCAATGTTTCAACCAGATTATCTTTCATTGTCCTGCCCCAGCTATCCTTATTCAGGCGTCCACGCATCATACCCATCAGCATAACCCGTTGTGTCGGCCATGCCGGCGGGCTTATGTGCATCTTTGGTGCCGGTCATATTAATCTGTCCGGGCTTCATCCAGTCGCGCTTCACATAAGCGGCCTGATCCGGTGTTTCATCGACTGTATAATGCATCCAGCCATGCCATTCCGGAGAAATACGGGTTGTTTCAATATCGCCATTATACAGCACCCAGCGGCGGGTTTTGCCGTTAATGGAAGCGCCATGCTTGTCTTCGTAATAGCAATTGCCTTGCCCATCGACGCCCATCAGCTTACCGCGGCGGCGCGTGTGCAATAAAGTGCTCAGCGTTTGGTGGTGCCACCACGTAAACAGCATTTTCAAAAACCGCATCATTAATCCGTTTTCCTTTTATCCACCGACAATAGCGCAATTTGACCCCAAAAATACATTGGAAAGTTATGCGCTGCCCTTATCGGTCTCGTCCTTCGGCAAATTGAGGCGAATATGCAACTCGCGCAATTGCGCGTTTGACACATTGCCCGGCGCTTGCATCAGCAAATCTTCCGCTTGCTGGTTCATCGGGAAGGCCACTACTTCGCGCAAGTTTTCTTGCTCGGCCAACAACATCACAATCCGGTCAACGCCCGGGGCAATGCCGCCATGCGGCGGCGCGCCGTAACGGAATGCGTTCAGCATGCCGCCAAATTCTTTCTCAACCACCGCATCGTCATAACCGGCAATTTCAAAGGCTTTCAGCATAATTTCGGGCTTGTGATTCCGAATGGCACCGGACGACAATTCCACACCATTACACACAATGTCATATTGATAGCCCAGCACAGAAAGCGGGTCTTGGCTTTCCAACGCTTCCATACCGCCTTGCGGCATTGAGAACGGATTATGCGAGAAATCCAACTTGCCATCATCGGTTTCCTCATACATGGGAAAATCGACAATCCAGCAAAAGGCAAACTGGTCGCGGTCAATCAGGTCCAGCTCCTCGCCCACACGGTTGCGGGCGCGACCGGCGAAATCAGCAAAGTTTTTCGGCACACCGGCGCAGAAGAAAACCGCATCGCCGCCTTCAAGGCCCAATTGCGTGCGGATTTGTTCAGTGCGCTCTTCACCGATATTTTTCGCCAGCGGCCCACTGCCCTCAGGCTGAGACCCGTCGCCATCGCGGAAGAATATATAACCGAGGCCCGGCTGACCCTCGCCTTGCGCCCAGCTATTCATGCGGTCACAAAAAGCACGGCTGCCGCCGGTTTTGGCCGGTATCGCCCAGACGCGAACCTTCTCATCTTTGGCAATCATATTGGCAAAAATTTTGAAATCCGAACCGGCGAAAGCAGCGGTCACATCTTCCATCTCAATCGGGATACGCAAATCAGGCTTGTCTGAGCCGTATTTCTGCATTGCTTCGGCATAAGGAATACGCGGGAAGGTTTCGGTCACGCGCTTGTCTTTGCCAAATTCCTTAAACACATCGCGCAGCACCGGCTCGACCGATTGGAACACATCTTCTTGGGTGACGAAGCTCATCTCAATATCAAGCTGATAAAACTCACCCGGCGAGCGGTCGGCGCGCGCATCTTCATCGCGGAAACAAGGCGCGATTTGGAAATAGCGGTCAAAGCCCGCCACCATGAGAAGCTGCTTAAACTGCTGCGGCGCTTGCGGTAGCGCATAAAACCGGCCCGGATGCATGCGCGACGGGACAAGAAAGTCCCGCGCGCCCTCAGGGCTGGAAGCGGTCAAAATCGGGGTTTGATATTCGCGAAAGCCGTCATCAGTCATGCGACGACGCAGCCAAGCGATAATGTCGGAACGCAAAATGATATTATTGTGCAGCGTCTCGCGGCGTAAATCGAGGAAGCGATAGCGCAGGCGCACATCTTCGGGATAATCCGGTTCGCCAAATACCGGCAGGGGCAAGTCACCGGCCTCTGACAGCACCTCCAACTCAGCGACATAGATTTCCACTTCGCCGGTATCGAGATTGGTGTTTTTCGCCTCATCATCGCGGGCGACAACCTTGCCCTCAGCGCAGATGACGCTTTCGGCGCGCACGGCTTCGGCCAGCGCGAAATGCGGGCTGGACGGTTCAATGACCAATTGCGTTAGACCGAAATGGTCGCGCAAGTCAATAAACAGCAGGCCGCCATGGTCGCGTTTACGGTGCACCCAGCCTGACAGCCGGACGGTTTCATCGATATTTTCTGCGCGCAACTGCCCGCAATTATGACTGCGATAGTCATGCATTTTGCTCAACCTCATAGGCCGCAAAGGCGGCTTTTCCTGCGCCTAAACACAACGCTTCAGGCAATTTGTCAAGATGCGTTTCCACGCGACAAAAGAGCGGGGCTGGCGTATAAGACCCGCATGGAACTGATAACAACAAATGATGCCCTTACGGCTCTGTGCGCCGACCTGTCAAAACAGCGATATATTACGGTTGATACAGAGTTTTTGCGCGAAAAAACCTTCTGGCCGTTGCTTTGTCTCATTCAAACGGCGGGTGATGGCATTGAGGCAATGATTGACCCGCTGGCTGAGGATATTGATCTGACGCCGTTTTATGCGCTTTTGAGCAATCCCAATGTGCTGAAAGTCATGCATGGCTGCCGTCAGGATATTGAGATTTTTTATCATCAGGCCGAGATTATCCCCGCCCCGCTCTTCGACACGCAAATCGCCGCTATGGTGTGCGGCTTTGGCGATGCGGTGGGCTATGAGACGCTTATTCGCAATACGACCGGTGGCAAAATCGACAAAGGCAGTCGCTTCACCGATTGGAGCCAACGCCCATTGAGCGAAAACCAGCTTACCTATGCGCTGGCCGATGTGACCCATTTGCGCGGCGCTTTCGAGTATTTGGAACAGCAATTGGTGGAAAACGGGCGCGGCTCTTGGCTGGAAGAAGAAACCGCCATTCTGGCCGATCCCGAAATCTATGCCCAACGACCTGAAAACGCTTGGAAGCGCATGAAAATGCAAGACCGTCGCCCGCAAGTTGTCGGCGTGCTGATGGAGGTCGCCGCATGGCGCGAGATTGAGGCGCAAAGCCGCAATGTGCCCCGCAATCGCATTTTGAAAGATGACGCGCTGCGCGAATTGGCGCTGCAAGGGCCGAAAGACAAGCGCGGCCTCACCCGCTTGCGCGCCGTGCCAAAAGGCTTTGAAGGCTCGCGCTATGCCGACCCCTTGCTGGAAGCGATAGCGCGTGGCCGCAAACTTGAAAAAGACGATATGCCCGATATGCCGCGCCCGACCGTCAATCGCCCCGGCATTGGCCCATTGGTTGACCTGCTGAAAGTGCTTTTGAAACAGCGCTGCGAGGAAACCGGCGTTGCCCCCAAATTGGTCGCCAATGTGAGTGACCTTGAACGCATTGCCAGTGACGACAATCCGGATGTTGCTGCATTGCGTGGCTGGCGACACGAAATTTTCGGGCAATATGCTGAAAAGCTGAAAGCCGGTAAGCTGGCTTTAGCGTCAGAAGATGATGCGGTGGTATTGGTCGAACGCGACTAATCGTCAGCCGATAGGCTTGGCGCAATCTCTTTGAGCGCACGCACCCGCACCACCGGTTGCAAATCCAACGCCTCGGCCAATGCCGCCATGCGCTTGTCGATAATCGGCGCGGCCAAATCGGCCAATGCCGGACTGATGGTCAATTTCAATTTCACCCGCCCGACTTTCAACTTTGTTTGCGCCAACACGCCCGGCAAAGAGGCCGACAAAGAATGTGCCAATCTTTGACTCAAACCCAAAGCGCGCGCCAGCTTGTCATCGGTCGGCGTCAAGCTCAAAGCGCCGAAATCAGGCGCACTCTCGGCTTCCGTGTCGCGCATTTCATGGCGATAAGATAGCGCGCGCGACAAGAACACACGCTCGCCATGCGTAATGCCGGTAAAGGGCGCGGTCAAAACCGCATTGCTGACGGCCGCCGCGCGAAAGCTCGGATGGCTGGCCCAGGCCAAATCAGATATCAGACAGCCCGCTTGGCGCAGCCGATTAATCTGCTTATGGCTGAAATTTTTCGGCGTGGCATGGCGATAAAGCTGCCGCGTCCACATCGCCAATTCGTGACTATAGGGTTCTGATTTACAACTTCGCGCTGCCATTTCCTCGCAGGCCATCAGCAGCGGATCGAGCGCGCGATATTTGCTTTTCAGCTCTTGATAAAGCACGCCCTCGCGCACCGCATTGGCCGACACAATAAGCCGCGACGGGCGCACCATATCCATCATCTCTTGCAGAACCAAAGAAGCCGCCGGCAAAGCCTCGCGACGATTGCCCGACGCCCGGGACATAATCCGCTGGGCGCGGCGACCGTTTTTCGCCATGAATTTGAAAAAGCTGGCTATTTCCTTTGGGCGCATTTCATATTGATGCAGCACTTCCAAACCATATTCAGAATAATCCATATGCAGCTTGGCCAGCGCGCGCCATGTGCCGCCGACAATATAAATCGGCTTGCCGCGCGCCTGCGCCAGCCAATCCAACTCCCCAAGCGCTTGACCGATAATCTTTTCCATCGCTTTCAGCTTGCCATTGCTGGCCTGCTGCAAAGCCAGAACACCCAATGGCAGACTGGCCCAATGTCGGGTCTGATTATCCGAGACATAAGCCAATTCCAGACTGCCGCCTCCGAGGTCCGCGACAATGCCCTCGGCACCGGGTATGCCAAGCATCACCCCATCTGCCGATAGAGCGGCCTCTTCCTCGCCGCTCAGAATACGGATTTTATGGCAGAGAACTTTCTCGGCATCAGCCAGAAACGCATCACGGTTTTCGGCCTCGCGCACGGCGGCAGTGGCAAAAGCGGCCAGCTTATCAATGCCAAGCTGGTCAGCAATCTTACGGAACCGACGAAATGTGCTGAGCGCCAGCGTGTAATAATCGCCCTCAATGCGACCGGTTGCCGAAACGGATTCGCCCAGCCGCACAAAAGCGCGTTCATTATAAATGGGAAGCGGCGTGCGCGCCGAGCCGCTAAAGCCAACAAGCCGCACCGAATTGGAACCGATATCAAGCACCCCTTGCGGGGCATCAGGGGGCAAGCGCCCCAACTTGCTGAGCGCCGTCGCAAACTGCTCGGTTGTCAATTCCTGCATAATTTCAGATTGCCTGCTCATTCGCCTTCTTGCAAGGATTTGCCGCGCCCCGACAGGCTGGGATTGGTCATGAAATAACCATGTGCATTGACCGCCGTCTCAGATGCGCCGACCTTCACGCGCTGATAAAAACCGTCAGGCTGCATTTCCCAGCTTTGCTCATTATCCTGTAAATTGGTCGTCATAATTTGCCCCAAGACCTGCTCATGCACGGTCGGGTTTATTATCGGTGTCAAAATTTCAACGCGGCGATTGAGATTGCGCGGCATCCAATCGGCAGATGAGATAAATACTTTCGCCTCATTTGAGGGCAGGCCGTGGCCATTGCCGAAACAGACAATGCGCGAATGTTCCAAAAAACGCCCGACAATGCTTTTGACACGAATGTTTTCTGACAGCCCCTCAACACCGGCGCGCAAGCAACAAATGCCGCGCACAACCAAGTCGATTTGCACACCGGCTTGCGACGCGTCGTAAAGCGCGTCAATCACAAACGGGTCAACCAGCGAATTCATCTTCGCCCAAATTGCGGCGGGCTTACCGGCTTTCGCATGCGCGACTTCGGCCTCCAGATTTTCCATCAGCGTGTCGCGCAAATTCAATGGCGACATGGCCAGTCTTTTCAAATTCCCCGGCTCGGCATAGCCGGTGAAATAATTGAACACTTGCGAGGCATCGGCAGCGATTTCTGCGTCACAGGTAAACAGCGATAAATCCGTATAGACCTTAGCGTTTTGCGGATGATAATTGCCCGTCCCCAAATGCACATAAGTGCGTAAACCTTCGGTTTCGCGGCGCACGACAAGACTGACTTTGGCGTGGGTTTTAAGCTGCAAAAAGCCGAACACGACCTGCACACCGGCGCGTTCCATATCGCGTGCGAGACGGATATTTGCCGCCTCATCAAAGCGCGCTTTCAACTCAACCAGCGCCGTCACCGATTTACCGGCCTCGGCCGCCTCAATCAGGGCTTGCACAATCGGGCTGTCATCTGTGGTGCGATAGAGCGTCTGCTTAATCGCCATCACATCGGGGTCGGCAGCGGCTTGGCGCAAAAACTGCACCACCACATCAAAACTTTCATAGGGGTGATGCACCAGAATGTCTTTCTCCCCAATCGCCGAAAAACAATTGCCGCCATGCTCGCGAATACGCTCAGGAAAGCGTGCCGTGAACGGTGTGAATTTCAATTCCGGTGCGCCGGGGGCGAAAAGCTCCACGGTCTGCGACAGGCCGACCAGCCCGTTCACCGCAATGACCCCGCGCCGGTCAACCTGCAATTCCTTACGCACCAGTCTTTGCAGGCTGTCGGGCATATCGGCATCGAGCTTCAGGCGAATAACCGACCCGCGCCGCCGCCGTTTCAGCGCGCTTTCAAAAAGCTGCACCAAATCCTCGGCTTCTTCTTCGACCTCAATATCGCTGTCACGAATGACGCGGAACATGCCTTTGCCCAGCACCTCATACCCCGGAAAAGTTTGCTCAACAAAAGTCGAGATAAGCGTTTCAAGGCGCACAAAATTCAGACCGGCATCGCCTTCCGCCTCGGGCAGTCTGATGAAACGATTTAATTGCTGCGGTATCAGCAAAAGAGCGTTCATGCGGTTATCGTCTTCGCGGCGCGATAATTGCAAAGCCAGCGCCAACCCAAGATTGGGAATAAACGGAAACGGATGCGCCGGATCAATCGCCAGCGGTGTCAGCACAGGCAGCACTTGGTCGAGGAAATAATCCTCCAGCCAGTCAATTTGAGCCGGGGTCAATTCATTGCCTTCACGCACGAAAATATGATTGGCCCGCAAGTCTTGCAACACATCGCCCCAAACCTCTTGCTGGCGCGCCATTAACGCATCAGCGCGCTGCAAAATCGCATCTAATTGCTGCGCCGGTGTCAGCCCGTCTTGGCTCAGCACCTCAACCCCCGCCTTTGTCTGACCCACCAGACCGGCGACGCGCACCATAAAAAACTCGTCAAGATTACTGGCCGAAATCGACAGAAAACGCAGCCGCTCAAGTGCCGGATGTTGCGGATTGGTCGCCTCGTCCAAGACGCGCTCATTAAACGCCAGCCACGACACTTCGCGATTGATAAAGCGTTCTTGCACCGAAAAGCCCAAATGGGTTTCCGGCACATCTTGCAGATTTTGTTTGCGTAAGACTTTAATTTTCTTCGCCATTCGCCATCTCTCGAAAGCCGTTAAAAGCTGAATTTTACAGCATTATTCTGTGTCAGATATATGACTTTCCAAAATTTCCGCAACCATTGGCACGGTAATCGCGCGCTTTTCAGCCAAAGCCTGCCTATCAATACGCCCAACAAGCGCCACCATATTGGCATAATCGCGCTCAATGCGGGGTAATAAATAATCAACCACGCGCCGCTCGATTTTAAGCTGGCGGTCACCAAACAGCTTCAGCAGCAACCCGCGCATCAAGCTGTCATCAGGGCTTTTAAGCGCAATCGCCGCTATCGCCTTCAAGCGCGACGCCAAATCAGGCAAGCCCACCGGCAATTGCCCTGCCCCCTGCTCAGACAAGAGAAGGATTTTCTGACTCTGATGGCGCGCATAATTAAGCAAGTGAAACAGCACTTCTTCGCAAGGCTTCGGCAGCGCGTCTAGTCTGTCGATAATCAGCACATCACACGTCGCGTCACCGGCCAGCAAAGCCGATACATCAGCCCCGTCCAAATCTGTCGCGACACATGTCAGCGCATGACATTGATTGGCCAGCACAGCCGCCAAATGGCTTTTGCCCGCACCGGACGGCCCATAAATCCACTGCACCGGCTGTTGCCAATCGGCAAAGCCGTCAATCAAGGCGACCGCCTCCCGATTGCTGTCGGCAACCAGAAACGCTGCGCGCGCCATAGCCGCTCTTTGCGGCAAATCAAAAACCAGTTGTTCAGCCATTATCCGAGCGGTTGACATAATCACGCATATAAAGGGTTACGCCATAGCGCACCAATACGCCAATAATGGCGGCCAGCGGCACAGCAAGAAGAAGCCCTAAAAATCCAAACAATGAACCCATTGCCAGCAAGGCAAAAATAATCCAGACCGGATGCAGCTTCACGCGGTCACCGACCAGACGCGGGGTCAAAATATTACCTTCGATAAATTGCCCAACAAAAAACACGCCGGCAATCAGCGCCAGTGGCGGCAGCTCAAACCCAAATTGACCCAGCCCCAACGCCCCGGCCAGCACCAAGCCAAAAGCCGCGCCGACATAGGGAATAAAACTGATGAGCCCGGCAAACACGCCGACAATAATGCCGCTTTGCAGCCCGACCAGCGACAGGCCAACCGCATAAATCGTGCCCAATGAGAGACAAACCAGGATTTGCCCACGGGCGAAACCGCCCAGTGTTTCGTCAATTTGCGAGGCCAAATTCCGAATAATGGCGGCCTGCTCATCGGGCAAAAGCCCATTAATGCGCGCAACCATATGGTCCCAATCATTCAGCATATAAACCGCCACAATCGGGGTGATGAATATCAAGGCCAGCAGATTAATCAGCGACAGACCGGTCAATACCATGCTCGACGCGGTTTTTTGCAGACCGGCCAGCAGGCTCTCACCCATCACACTGACCAGTTCATTTTGGCCTTCGACCAAATTCTGCTCCAGCAACCAGACTTGCACATCACTGATATAGCCCGGCAAAGCCGCGATAAGCATTGAGATTTGCTGCGCCAAAACCGGCAGGCCGAAAGCCAAAGCCGTCAACAAAGCAAGCCCGACAATGACGGTAATCGTTAAGGTTGCCAGACTGCGCCGCACGCCCACGGCTTCCAATCGGTCGGCCAATGGGTCGAGAAAATAAGCCAGCGCAAAACCCAAAACAAAGGGTAGCAATATATCGGACAAGGCTGTCAGCAAATAAAAAGTGACAAAAAAGCCGACAATGGCGAGAAGATGACTGAGCCGAACTTGTATCATTGCACCACCTGCACCACTGCGTTTTCTTCTGTTGTCACTGTCCAGCCGCCGGTTTCTTGCTCGGCCAAAACCAAACCGCGCTGGCCGAGATTGCCGCCCAATTGAGAAACCGAGCCAATATAGGCGATATCAACATAGGCGTAATTTTTGGCAAGCTCGACAATGGTGACATCGCGCACCAATTTGGCCTCATTGAGCCGTGACAAAAGCCGCGTCCAATCTTTCAGCCCCGGATAAGCGGCGCGCACGCGCAGCATTTGGCGTTCATCAGAGGCCACCGCCGCAACCTGTTTCCATCGCTCCGCCAGCGCCGCCGAAATCTCATCAACAGCCACCCGCCCCATATCCTCATGCGGCTGGCCGGTGCGATAGGTGCGGACAATGACGTCGCTGCTCTCAGCCCCGAAAATATAGGCGGTCACGCCAAGTTGGCCTTCAACATCGGCCAGCGCATGCGCCACGATAACCGTCTGCGTGCCATAGCGGTCATTCAGCGTTTGCAGCTTAATCGGGTCGCCAATCAAAATATCCTCAGCATTGGCAATCATGCTGTCTTCAATATCGCCCATTGGCAGCATGAGCGGCGCCGGATTATTATCAATATCGAAATTCTGCCAGCCCTGTTGCCACCAATGCTCGCCCCAGGCTTGCAGGCCTTGCAAATCTTCCAGCACCGGCAAAAGCAATGCCGGTTTGTTTTGCACTTCCGTTACGGCCACGCCATAGCTACGCAACAAATCGCGCAATGGCCCGCGCTTAAACTCGACAGACAGGGTAGCGAGATAGCGTGTCGGGCCGGTTTTCTCATCGCTGATACGCAGCACTTCGACAAGATTCTCAATGTCGAGTGTGCGGATATCGGGCAGGCGCTCCCATTCTTCTTGCTTCACCAAACGCTGCATGGCTTTGGTCAGCGCTTCGGCTTGGCCGCGTTGCAAGGCTGTGGCGCGCGCCAATGTGGTTGAGGCCGCCGACACATCAACCTTGATGCGGTCAACCTGAAACACATTCCCCGCCCAAGCAGGGTTTGCGAAAAGCAGACAAAAAGCGAAAAATATCCGTTTAAGTTTCATGCGCGCAACCTAACGCGGGGACATCTTCCCCGCAATGCCGATTTAAGTGGTTACTTTAAGTCTGATGCAGGCTATTTTGTGGCGAAAGCAGCGATTCCCGCGAAAGACCAGTTGATGAGCGACTTCTCCGATAAACATAATCAGAAATCAGCCACTTATGCCGATGCAGGTGTCGATATTGAGGCCGGCAATACGCTGGTTGAGCGCATCGCGCCATTGGCCAAATCAACCGCCCGCACCGGTGCCGATAGCGACCTCGGCGGCTTTGGCGGCTTGTTCGACTTGGCCGCATGTAAATTTGATGACCCGGTTCTGGTCGCCGCCAATGATGGTGTCGGCACCAAGCTGAAAATCGCCATTGAAAGCGGCATTCACGACACCGTCGGCATTGACCTTGTGGCCATGTGCGTCAACGACCTGATTGTGCAAGGCGCTGAGCCGCTTTTCTTCCTCGATTATTTCGCCTCCGGCAAACTTGATGTCGATGCAGCGACCGATGTGATTGCCGGCATTGCCGAAGGCTGCCGCCAAGCCGGTTGCGCGTTGATTGGCGGCGAGACAGCCGAAATGCCCGGCATGTATGCCGCCGGAGATTATGACTTGGCGGGCTTTTCTGTCGGCGCAGCAGAACGGCGTAAAATTTTGCCGCGCGCCGATATTGCGGCGGGCGATATTATTCTCGGCCTCACCTCAAACGGTATTCATTCCAACGGCTTTTCTCTGGTTCGCAAATTGGTCGCGCAAGAGGGGCTCGCATGGGACGCGCCAAGTCCGGCGCATGACAGCAAAACCGTCGCTGAAGAATTGCTGACCCCGACGCGTATATATGTGAAATCCGTCTTGCAGGCCTTGCGCGCCAATGCGCCGATTAAGGGTCTGGTGCATATTACCGGCGGCGGCTTTCAGGAAAATTTGCCGCGTGTGCTGCCCGATGATTTAGGCGCGCATATCGATCTTGATGCGTGGAACCTGCCTGCGGTTTTTCAATGGCTGCAAAGCACCGGCAATATTCAGCCCAATGAAATGCTACGCACGTTTAATTGCGGCATTGGCATGACCCTTATCGTCTCGCCCGACGGCTTGGCTGATGTGATGGCCATATTGGCGGCAGAAGGCGAAACCGTTATCCCAATCGGCACGATTACCCCGCGCGATGGTGATGCCGTCAGCTTCTCCGGAAAGCTGGGGTGAAGACTGACATGAGCGCCACAAAGAGCGGTCCGATTAGAATAGCCATTTTGTTTTCAGGTCGCGGTAGCAATATGCAAACGCTGGCCAACCATATCGCCACCCCGCAGGTGAACGCCGAATTTGTTCTGGCCGTCACCAATCGTCCAAAAGCAGGCGGCATTGAGGTTTGCGAGAAACTGGGCGTTACCTGCCGCATTATCGATCATGAAGAATTTGACAGCCGCGCCGCCTTTGATGCCGAGCTTGATGAAGACTTGCGCGCGGCACATGTCGATTTGATTTGCTGCGCCGGTTTCATGCGCCTGCTCACCGCCGATTTTGTTAATGGCTGGCCGGACCGCCTGCTCAATATCCATCCATCGCTTTTGCCGAAATACAAAGGCCTGCACACGCATAAACGCGCGCTGGAAGCGGGCGATAAAGAACATGGCTGCACAGTGCATTATATGCGCCCCGAAATGGATGACGGGCCGGTGATTGTTCAAAAAACCGTGCCGGTGCTGGATAGCGACACGCCCGACAGCCTCGCCGCGCGGGTTATCCAACAAGAACATATCGCCTATTCAGAAGCGCTTGATGTGGTGCTTAAAAAAATGGCGGGCAATTAGGCCCGCCAAAATTCTCGATATTTCGATGGGCCTCAGCCAACCAATTCGTCATCTGAGAAGAAGAATTTGATTTCTTCGGCAGCGGTTTCAGGTGCGTCTGACCCGTGCACGCTATTGGCATCAATGCTTTCGGCAAAGTCTTTGCGAATTGTGCCTTCATCGGCTTCCGCCGGATTGGTCGCGCCCATAATTTCGCGGTTTTTGGCAATAGCGTTTTCGCCTTCCAAAACCTGCACAACCACCGGGCCGGAAATCATGAAATCAACAAGGTCATTGTAAAACGGGCGTTCTTTATGCACGCCGTAAAACTCACCGGCCTGCTCGCGCGTCATGTGAATACGCTTGGAGGCAACAATGCGTAGACCATTGCTCTCAAAGCGGTCAATGATTTTACCGGTCAAATTGCGTTGCGTGGCATCGGGTTTGATAATGGAAAAAGTCCGTTCAATGGCCATGATAAGTTCCTCAAATCAGCTTCATTTGAGCGTCTTATAGGCGCGCTTATCGCGCTTTGCAAGCTAGGGATTTTGTTCCCATTTTCCCTCGGCAGTTTGCTGCCAATAGGTTAAATCATGACCGGCATTTTTAAGCTCAGACCAGCGCATACGGGCACGGGTGACGCTCTCCTCATCGCGCCCGTCAAACATGAAGACGCATCGCTCAAAGCCATCAATCATGTCGCGCTCGGCACCATCGACCAGAAACAAAACATTGGCCTCATTTGGTGTCTCGGCCTCATCCGTCAACCAAATCGGCTGCTCGGCGGCGATATCGGCAAAGCGCGCATCGCCCTTCGCTGCATGGGGTAAAAAAGCTTCGTCTTTATAAGTCCATAAGTGACTGTCGAGCGCTTGCATGCGCGCCTCAGAACCGGTTTGCACAACCGCTTTCCAGCCGCGCTGCAGCGTTGCGCTGAGTAATAGCGGCAAAGCCTGTTCCAGCGTCTGACGCTCCAGATGATAGAACAGAACCTCGCTCATTATTTTTCGTAATGCGCTTTCACCAAACGATCGAGCAGGCGCACACCATAACCGCTGGCCCAGCTTCGGCTGGTTGTGGTTTTCGGGCTGCCCATGGCGGTGCCGGCAATATCGAGATGCACCCAGGGCACATCATTGGTGAAGCGCTTCAAAAACTGCGCCGCCGTTGACGAGCCGGCATAGCGACCGCCGATATTTTTCATATCGGCATTTGGCGTATTTATCATTTTGTCGAAATTATCATTCATCGGCATGCGCCAAACTTTTTCGCCCTCAGCGTCGCCAACTTCGGTCAATTGCTGCGCCAGCTTATCGTCGCTTGCAAACATACCCGCATAGTCTTGCCCCAGCGCAATCATAATGGCACCGGTCAGCGTCGCCAGATCAATCATGAATTTCGGCTTAAAGCGTTTTTGCGTGTACCAAAGCGCATCAGCCAAAACCAGACGCCCCTCGGCATCAGTGTTCAACACTTCAATGGTTTGACCGGACATGGAGGTGACAATATCGCCCGGTCGTTGAGCATTGCCATCAGGCATGTTTTCGACCAACCCCAAAATGCCGACTGCATTGACTTTGGCTTTGCGGCTGGCCAGCGCATGCATCAGGCCGGTGACAGCGGCCGCGCCGCCCATATCGCCCTTCATGTCTTCCATGCCGCCTGCAGGCTTGATGGAAATACCGCCCGTATCAAAGCACACGCCTTTGCCAATAAAGGCGACCGGTTGCATGGATTTAGCTGCGCCATGCCACTGCATGACAACCAATTGGCTGGGCTGCACACTGCCCTGCCCGACACCGAGCAGCGAGCCCATGCCGAGTTTTTTCATTTGCGCTTCGCTCAGCACCTCTACCTTCACGCCCAGCTTACTGAGCGCTTTGGCGCGCTTGGCGAATTCCGGCGGCGTTAAAATATTTGACGGCTCATTGACCAAATTACGCGCGACGATTGTGCCATCAGCAACCGCTTTCAATTCTGCATGCGCTTTTTTGGCAGCCGCCAAAGCCTTTGTGGCGACAGTGAATTTTTTAGGGCCGCCCGTGGTTTTGTTCTTGGTCTTATAGTTTTCAAATTTATAGTCGCGCAAAAACGCGCCGATTGCCGCCCGCGCGGCAATCTCACCGTCGGCAACATTGCTGCCCAAAGGCTCGAGCAAAAACGTAACATTGCCCTCGGCTTTCTCAACCGCGCCAAGAGCCGTGCCGCCCATTTTCTCAGCGTCTGACGCGGAAAGTTTTTTGCCATCGCCGACACCCAGCACCACAATGCGGTCGAGGTCAGACTTGGCCGGCGCCAGCAGCGCGAACATGGAAGCCGGCTTGCCTTTGAATTTTTTAATCTTCATCGCCTTGCTGATGGCGCCGCCGATTTTCTTATCAAGTTGCTTGCCGAGTGCGCCGAGCTTACCGCCATCGGTCGCCGTAATAATGAGTGAACCTTTTTCAGGAAGTTTATCAGTTGCTAAGGCAATCGAAAGGGGCATTATTTTCTCCATGGGCAGAAATTTGAAGGTTTATTGATTGGTACATTATGGTGTAAATAATTGTGCGTCCACACCCCATTTGCGGTTAGCGCCGCATTTGAGGTATGACAAGCTCCCGACGTTACATTCGTGGCGTCAAGATGGGCATGAGATGGGAAAAAAATGAAACCGAGCCAAACCCTTCATTTTGCTGTCGGCTTTGCTGTTGCTTTGCTTATGGCTGCCGCCACCCCCGCATCATCGCGTGATGTGGAAGGCATTGCCGCCGTGGTTAATGATCAGGTCATTTCACTTTATGATGTTGATCAGCGTGTTGATTTATTTTTCGCCTCATCGGGAATCGAGAAGTCGCCGAAAATGACCGAGCGCATGCGCCAACAGGTTTTGCGCGCGCTGATTGATGAAAAACTGCAACTGCAGGAAGCCAAGCGCGTTGAAATTGAAATTGAGAATACTGAAATTGAAGAGCGCATGGAACTGCTTGCCAAGCAAGATGACAGAACGCTGGACGGCATTAAGACTTTCCTGAAAGACAAGGCCATTGAAGAAGAAACAATGGAGGCGCAAATTCGCGCCGAGCTGGCTTGGAACCAATTTGTCCGCCGCAATTTTAGCGGGCGCATCAAAATCGGTGAGCAAGAAATTGACGAGCAATATGAAAAGGCCGTCAAAGCGGTTAATCAGACGCGCTATCTGGTCAGCGAAATTTTGCTCAATCTCGATAATTTCTCGACCGAAGAACAAGTCCGTCAATTGTCGGATGAGATTGTCAAACAATTGCAAGCCGGGGTTGCTTTTCCGGCCATTGCCCGACAATTTTCTATCGCGCCGACCGCGGCTCAAGGCGGGCAATTAGGTTGGATTTCAGCCGACCAGCTAAACCCGCGCCTATCGCAAGTTGTGCGGCAATTGCAGCCCGGACAAATTTCCGCACCGGTGCCGACCACAGGAGGCATTTATATTTTGGCACTGGTTGATAAACGCGCCGGTGGCAATGACCCGTCAAAAAACAAATTCGATGTTCTGACGGTCGGCTTTAAGTCCACTGTGGCGGCCAACAAGATTGAACGTTTTGTCAGCGATTTCAAAACCTGTCGCCGGGCCCAAAGCGCCGCCAAAAAGCTGCAAGCCGATGTCAAACGCTCCGGCCTGAAAGAATTACGCACTCTGCCCGCGCAGATAATTCAGGCCGTGGTTAATTTGGAGGCCGGTGAAATTGCGCCGCCGCGCGCGGCTGGCGATGTCACCAATGTTTATATTGTGTGCGACCGAAAAGATGATTTGGGCATTGATATTTCGCGCGACCAGATTGCCGATAATATTTTCTCCCAACGCATTGCCGTGATGGCGCGCCGCCATTTGCGCGATTTGCGCCGCGACGCGGTGGTTGAATATCGCTAGAGACGGGTCAATGAGCGAGGACGGCTTGCCGCCCCTGCGCGATATTATCAACCGCCACGATTTGCGCGCCGATAAAAAATTCGGCCAAAACTTTATCCTCGACCTTAATGTAACGCGCCGCATTGCGCGCCAAGCCGGAGACTTGAACGCCTGCGATGTGGTGGAAGTCGGCCCCGGCCCCGGTGGACTAACGCGCGGCTTGTTGATGGAGGGCGCGCGCAAAGTGCATGTGATAGAAGCCGATAGCCGCTTCATGCCTGCGCTCGAAGAAATCGCCGCCGCTTATCCCGGTCGCCTCAACATTATTGCGGGCGATGCGCTGGCCATCGCCCCCGAAAGCCTGACGCAAGCTCCTTATCGCATCGTCTCCAATCTGCCCTACAATATCGGCACGGCCTTGCTGACAAATTGGCTTGATGGCGGCTGGCAAAACGGCATTTGGTCGCCGCGCTTTTTATCGATGACGCTAATGTTTCAAAAAGAAGTGGCGCAACGCATCACCGCACAAGCCGGTGACAAGCATTATGGCCGCCTTGCGGTGCTAGCGAATTGGCTATGCGACACGGAATTGGCATTTGATGTTGACCGGCAAGTCTTTGTGCCTCCGCCCAAAGTCACCTCGGCCATCGCGCATTTAACGCCGCGCCCACAGCCTGCCGCCGAGGCCGCGCCCGACGCGCTGGGAAAACTGACTGCCGCGGCATTTGGCCAAAGGCGGAAAATGTTGCGCGCCAGTTTGAAACAGATATGCTCAGACCCAATCGCGGCTTTGGCCGAGGCGGGTATTGACGAAACCGCGCGCGCCGAAGTGCTGAGTATTGAAGAATTTTGTAAGTTAGCTAGATTGCTGGCAGCAGATTATTAGGGGGATTACCATGAAAAGTCAGGCCATTACCGAATATGGAGCCGCGCTGGAAGCGGTTGAAAGTGAAACACCGCAACCGACCGGCACACAAGTATTGGTTGAGATTAGCCATTGCGGCGTCTGCCATTCCGATGTGCATTTTCACGACGGCCACTTCGATATGGGCGGCGGTAATCAGCTTGATGTGCGCGCCGCGCGCCAAACCCCGTTTACGCTGGGCCATGAAATTGAAGGCATCGTCATCGCCATTGGTGAAGATGTGAAAGACGTCAAAGTCGGTGAGCGCAAAGTCGTTTATCCGTGGATTGGCTGCGGCGACTGCAATGATTGCAATAATGGCCGCGAGAATTTGTGCAATGGCCGCGCGCTAGGCGTTAATCTGCCGGGCGGTTTTTCGAGCCATTGCCTCGTGCCGCATGAGCGCTATTGCCTCGATGCGGGCGACATCGCGCCCGGCCTTGCCAGCACCTATATGTGCTCCGGCATCACCGCCTATGCCGCGCTGAAATATCTCGACACGGGCGACAAAGGCGAACCGGCATTGATTGTCGGGCTGGGCGGTGTCGGCATGATGGCGCTGCAATTCGCGCTCGAAATGTTCGACGAAGCACCGATTGTCGCTGACCTTGACGACAATAAACTGCAAGCGGCAATGGGTGCCGGTGCGGCTGCGGCCTATAATCCGGGCACCGAGGGTGATTTGCAAAAATTGCTGGCCGATACCAATGGCGGCGTTGCCGGTGCGGCTGATTTTGTCGGTGCCGAAGGCTCCTTGAAATTCGCCACAGGCGCATTGCGGCGCGGCGGCGGCGTGAAAGTTGTCGGCTTGTTTGGCGGCGCATTTTCTCAGCCAATCCCAATGTTCCCGTTCCGCGCCATGTCGATTAGCGGCTCCATGACAGGCACATTGGAAGATACACGCGAGATGCTGGAGATTGTGAAAGCCGGTAAAATCAACCCGATTCCGGTCGAAACACGCGATATGAGCGAAGCCAGCCGGACGCTTGATGATCTGCGTGAGGGCAATATTATCGGGCGGGTTGTTCTGAAGAATTAGGGCGCGATGGAGACAGCTATTTACAGGGCTTCGCGCAGTGTTTTGACAAAATCCGATAAGCCGGTTTGGCGCGCGCGCTTCAACCGCTCGGAGGTCAATATGGCCTGCACTTGTGCGAGGCTCGCCTCAGCATCTTCATTGACGATGATGTAATCATATTCCGGATAATGGCTGATTTCGTCCGACGCTTTGCCCATGCGCGTGGCGACAACATCAGCGCTGTCTTGCGCGCGGCTGTTCAGGCGTTTTTCAAGCTCCGCCGCCGTCGGGGGCAATATAAAAACTTTGACCAAATCATCAGCCGCCGCTTCTTGTAATTGCTGCGTGCCCTGCCAATCAATATCGAACAGCACATCGCGCCCCTCGGCCAAAGCCGCCTCGACCGGCGCGCGCGGCGTGCCATAATAATTGTCGAATACTTTGGCGTGTTCGAGCAAGTCATCGCGATTACGCATTTCGCCAAAACTTTGCGTATCAACAAAATGATAATCCTGCCCGTCAGTTTCACCCGGGCGCGGCTTGCGCGTTGTTACCGAGACCGACATGGCGATATTCTTGTCTCGCGCCAATAAACCGCGCGCCAATGTTGTTTTGCCCGCACCCGAAGGCGAGGAAAGAACCAACATAAGACCGCGTCGGTGAATGGAAGATGACATGCCGTTTCGCCTCTCGAATCAAACTCGATGGCTTCAACTATAACCTATCTGCCGTTTAGTTTTTCGATTTGCCGCCAGCGCCGGACATTTTTATTGTGCTGTTCCAAAGTTTCGGCAAAAGCATGGCCGCCCGTGCCGTCCGCCACAAAGTAAAGCGCCTTGCTATCCGCCGGATTAAGCACGGCGGCAATCGAGGCGCGGCCCGGATTGGCGATCGGTGTCGGCGGCAGGCCGTTAATGCGATAAGTGTTGTAAGCGGTCTTGCGGCGAATTTCGCTGCGCCGTATCGGGCGACCCAATGCGCCCTTGCCGCCCACCAGCCCGTAAATAATGGTCGGGTCAGATTGCAAGCGCATGCGTTTTTTCAGGCGATTGACAAACACCGCCGCGACCCGTGGCCGCTCAGAAGACACGCCGGTCTCGCGCTCGACAATGGAGGCCAAAATCAGCGCTTCTTTTTTGGTTTTGAACGGCAAGTTCTTTTGCCGCGTCGGCCATAGCGCATCTATCACGCGGGTTTGGTCGGCCATCATTTTGGCGACCAGCGCAGTGCGCGTCATACCGCGCGCCACATTATAGGTCTCGGGCAGCAAACTGCCCTCTCTCGGCAGCGCGACATCACCTGCCAACACATCTTGCGCGTTCAGCAGGTCGATAATCTGCATGCTGGTCAGCCCCTCAGCAATGGTGATGGGGTGCAGCACCACCTCGCCCTGGGTGATGGTTTTCAGCACAGCGGGCATATTGGCACCAATCGGAATATCAAATTCGCCCGCTTTCAGCTTGGCACTTTGGCCGCTAAAGCGCACATAAAGGCGAAACACAAAACCGCTACGCAAAGCGCCGGCCTCGGCCAATTGCGCGGCAATACTGCGCGACGACGCCCCGCTGGGCAGCACGAGGCGCACGGTCTCACCATGCGGGCCGGCCAGATAAACCGCCCCCAAAAGCATGGTCAGCGCCAAACTGCCCAGCAGCGCGGCGACCATCAGAATTCCACGAAATTTTACGACAAACTGTTTGAGGCTATCCAAGCTGACCCGACCGGCCTAATCAACGGCTTTGAATACCAGCGACGCATTAGTGCCGCCAAAACCGAAACTATTCGACAAAGCGGCTTTCACTTCGCGCTCTTGCGCCTTATGCGGCACCAGATTTATCGGTGAGGCGACCGACGGATTGTCGAGATTGAGCGTCGGCGGCACAATGCCATCACGAATGGCGAGGACGGAGAAAATCGCCTCCACAGCACCAGCAGCTCCCAATAAATGGCCGATTGCTGATTTGGTCGATGACATATTCAGACCATCAGCCGCGCCACCAAACAGGCGCTCAACGGCTTTCAATTCAATCTCATCACCCAAAGGTGTCGAGGTGCCATGCGCGTTGACATAGCCGATATCTTCCGGCGACAAGCCGCTGCGTTTCAGCGCCGCTTGCATGGAGCGATAGCCGCCTGAACCGTCTTCAGCCGGAGAGGTGATGTGATAGGCATCACCTGACAAGCCATAACCGACAACTTCAGCATATATGCGCGCGCCACGTGCTTTGGCGTGTTCATATTCTTCGAGAATGACGACGCCTGCGCCCTCACCCATCACAAAACCGTCGCGGTCTTTGTCATAGGGACGCGAGCCCTGTTCGGGCGCATTGTTAAATCCGGTTGATAGGGCACGGCAGGCCGCGAAACCGGCAATACCCAATCGGCAAATGGCTGATTCTGTACCACCGGCCACCATGACATCAGCATCGTCGAGCATAATCAATCGCGCCGCATCGCCAATCGCATGCGCGCCGGTTGAACAAGCGGTGACGACCGCGTGATTGGGGCCTTTCAGCCCATGTTTGATAGAGACTTGCCCACCCGCCAAATTAATCAGCGAGCCGGGAATGAAAAACGGGCTGAGACGACGCGGCCCACGGTCACGAACCGTAAAGGCGCCATCTTCAATGCCCTGCAAGCCGCCAATACCCGCACCGATTAATACGCCGGTGCGGTATTGCTGCTGTTCATCTTCAGGTTTGTAACCACTATCGGCCAGCGCCATATCGCTCGCCGCCATCGCGTAAATGATAAAATCATCGACACGTTTTTGTTCTTTCGGCGCAACATAGAGGTCGGGGTTGAAGCCGCCGTCACCCGCCTCATCTGCCCGGTCAATACTACAGGCAATTTGGCAGGGCAAATCGGACACGTCGAAACCGGTAATCTGCCCGGCACCGGATTGACCCGAAATCAGCTTTTGCCAGCTTTTCTCGGCGGTCTCCCCCAGCGGGTTAACCGAACCAATGCCGGTAATAACGACGCGTCGCATGATTTAGTGGCCTTAGCCGGCTTGGTCGATGAATTTGACCGCATCGGCAACTGTCAGAATTGTCTCGGCAGCATCATCAGGGATTTCGATACCGAACTCTTCTTCAAAAGCCATGACCAATTCAACTGTGTCAAGGCTGTCAGCACCCAGATCATCAATAAAGCTCGCCGCTTCATTGACGTCACCTGCGTCAACACCAAGATTTTCAACAACGATTTTCTTAACGCGTTCGGCAGTATCGCTCATGATAAGCTCCTTCAAAATAATGGGCTGTTCTCAGGATTTTGAACAGCGATTCCCCCTATTGGGACAAGCGTTTTTCTACACTTGGGCATTCCCTATCACCCTTTACAGATTGTGTCTAGGGCAGGCAAAGCCATAAATCGCGCCGCCGTAAACCTTACTTTATACGCTAACTTATACCTTTGCTTGCACCCAACCAACCCCAGCTTACACCATCGCCATGCCACCATTTACATGCACTGTTTGGCCGGTGATATAAGCCGCTTCATCGCTGGCCAAGAACAAGCAAGCAGCCGCAATATCATCGCCACTGCCCAATCGTCCGGCCGGAATTGCGGCGGTCAAAGCTTCTTTTTGGTCGTCAGGCAAAATATCGGTCATCGGTGTCGCGATAAATCCGGGCGCGACACAATTCACCGTAATGTTGCGGCTGGCAACTTCCTGCGCCAAAGATTTTGACATACCAATCATGCCCGCTTTGGTGGCGGCGTAATTGGCCTGCCCCGGATTGCCGGTCACGCCAACAACCGAGGTGATGCCGATAATGCGGCCATGACGACGCTTCATCATGCCCCGCAAGGCGGCACGGATAAGCCGAAAGCCGGAGGTCAGATTGACATTAATCACCGCGTCCCAATCTTCGTCTTTCATCCGCAAGGCCAAATTATCGCGCGTGATACCGGCATTATTGATGAGAATATCAAGGCCGCCCAATGCTTCTTCGGCATTGGCAGCCAACGCCGCCGCACCCTCTTCAGACGATAAATCTGCGACCAGCACATGCGCGCCATCGCCCAGCTCGTCAGCCAATTCTTGCAGCACGGCTTCGCGAGTTCCGGCAAGGCCGACATTCGCGCCCGCAGCATGCAACGTTTTGGCAATCTCGCGACCAATGCCGCCAGATGCGCCGGTAACCAGCGCGTTTTTTCCGCTTAAATCAAACATGGTGTCTCCTTTTTAGGCTGAAAGTAACTTTAGCCCAAAAATCCTTCAATATCTTCCGGCGTATTCAATGCCCGTGCCGCCAGTCGCGTATCAATGCGCTTGGCCATGCCGGTCAAAACCTTGCCGCTGCCGATTTCTAGCAATTCGGTCACGCCATTATCGGCAGCCCAAATCATCGACTCGCGCCAGCGCACTGAACCGGTGACTTGCTGCACCAGCAAATCGCGAATGGTATCGCCATCGCTGACCGCTTCCGCCGTGACATTGGCAATCACTGGTACCACAGGTGTAGAAATTCTGGTCTCAGCGAGCGCCGCTTTCATTTCATCGGCGGCGGGCTGCATCAAGGCGCAATGGAAAGGCGCGCTGACCGGCAATTCCATCGCCCGTTTGGCACCGCGTTCTTTGGCGAGGTCACAGGCGCGCGCCAAGGCGGCGGCATGGCCGGAAATAACCACCTGCCCATTGGCATTATCATTGGCGGCGGCGCAAATTTCGTCATCAGTCGCGGCTTCGCTCGCAACCTCAGCCACGGCCTCAAAATCCAGCCCCAAGAGTGCGGCCATAGCACCGACACCCACCGGCACGGCGCGCTGCATGGCCTGACCGCGCAACTTTAACAGGCGAGCCGTATCCTCTAGTTGCAAAGCACCGGCTGCGGTTAATGCGGTATACTCTCCCAGACTGTGACCGGCGACATGCGAGGCGCTCTCGGCCAAATTCAGGCCGCGTGCTTCAAGCACCCGCAATGCGGCAATCGACACCGCCATCAGCGCCGGTTGGGCATTTTCAGTCAGCGTCAATTCATCTTCCGGCCCTTGCCATATTAAATCGGACAGTTTTTGTCCCAATGCGTCATCAACCGCGGCGAAAACCGCGCGCGCTTCAGGATAAGCTTCCGCCAAAGCGTGGCCCATGCCGACGGCTTGACTGCCCTGCCCCGGAAAAACAAATGCTTGCGTCATAATAAAGTCTCCCTCATCTGGCCGCTGTTGTAGAGGTCGAAAACCCTCTTGCCAAGCCCTGCCGTCCATAGTATCACCGGTTTTGTTGGTTTCGGCTGGAGGCTGAAAGGATAGAGCGCCAGATGGTCAGGCGTTTAGGAATGGTCCGGTATCCCTTGTCTCCGCTCTCGCGTGTCTGTGAGCCTCTCCCTTTCGGTAGATAGCTCGCAAGAGGCTCGGCGCTGAAATAAGTTACCGCATATAGCGGTAGCGCAAAAAAGTTACCGCGCTCAAAGAGAGGCGCGGTGATACCAAAAGGAGAGAGGCTATGGCTCTTTATGAGCACATTTTTATAGCCCGTCAGGATATTTCAGCGCAGCAGGTCGAAGGCCTGGTGGATTTGGCGCAAGCCGTGCTGGAAGAAAATGGCGGTAAGATTACCAAAAACGAGTATTGGGGGCTGAAATCTTTGGCCTATCGCGTGAAGAAAAACCGTAAGGGTCACTACACGCTGCTCAATATTGAAGCTGACCACGCGGCGGTTGCCGAGTTGGAACGCCGCATCGGTTTGAACGATGACATTATTCGTCACATAACCCTGCGGGTTGATGAGCACGAAAGTGATGAGTCGGTTCAATTGCGTAATAAAAATCGCGATGAGCGCCGCAGCTCACGCCGCGATGAAGGAAATTTTGAGAGGTCAGCATCATGAGCGAGGGTCGTCGTCCTTTCGGTCGCCGCCGCAAGTCCTGCCCATTTTCGGGCGCCAATGCACCTGTCATTGACTATAAGGACACACGGTTGTTGCAACGTTATGTTTCAGAACGCGGTAAAATTGTGCCGCGCCGTATCACGGCCGTTTCTGCTAAGAAGCAACGAGAATTGGCGCGTGCCATCAAGCGCTCACGCTTCCTTGCGCTGATGCCTTATACGGTTGACCAGTAGGTTATTGGTCCGGGTCGGCAAATGGCCAACACCCAATTATTGCGAATAGTTTTTGCGGCGATCGGCAGTTTAGTGCTGTTCGCCGCGCTTATTTTTATGCCCCTCGCGTCTGTGCCCGTGGCAGCCATTGGCTTGTCTTTCGGGGTCGCGCAAGCAGTCATGGTCTCGGCCTTCGCCATTATCATGACGGCGATTATTTTATCGCCGCCATTGACGATTGTTTTCGCCATCACATTTCTGGTGCCGACCGTGGTGCTGGTGCGACAAGCCCTGCTGTCGCGCCAAGCTGAGAGCGGCGACTATATTTTCTTTCCGCTGCAACAACTTATTTTGTTGGCATTGGGCATGACCGCCATCGGCACGATATTGCTGTTTCTGATTACAGGCGGGGCCAATGGCCTGCCCATGTCTTTCGCCAATGCCCTCCAGCAATCGCCTGAAGTGCGCGCGGCTCTGGTGCAGGTTTACGGCATCTCGACCGATGAGGAGATGTTGTGGATTGCCAGCATTATGTTGGTCAGTGGCTTTGCCAGTTGGCCGCTTTTACTGCTTGGCAATTTGCAAATCGCACAGGCAATTTTGGTGCGTATGAAAAGAAATCTGCGCCCGCAAGAGGATTATGACCGCCTGCAATTACCGCGCGGGCTGATTGTGCCATTGGTGATGTGCATGGGCGGCGCGGCCTTACTGCCCGGTTGGCCGGCTATATTAAGTGCGGCTTTGGCGGCGATGATATTGGCCGCATATTTTTTATTGGGTTTAGCGATTATTCATGCTATTTCCCGCCACTGGAAAGTGCGCGGATTGTTATTGGTCACGCTTTATTTTCTGATTTTCGTGATGGCTTGGGTGATTATCCCCGTCAGCCTAATGGGATTGTTGGATAAACGCTTCGATTTTCGTAAGCTCAACCAGCGCCCTGACAAGCCGTCTAATTTAGAAGGGGACGAGGAGTAGGAACATGCAGATTGTATTGCTCGAACGCATTGCAAAACTTGGCCAAATGGGCGACGTCGTTAACGTAAAAGACGGCTATGCGCGTAATTATTTGTTGCCACAAGGTAAAGCACTGCGCGCCAATAAAGCCAATCTTGAACGTTTCGAACAAGACCGTGCACAATTGGAAGCACGTAATCTTGAACGCAAAGCAGATGCCGAAGCCGTTGACAGTAAACTGAATGGGGAAAGCTTCGTTGTTATTCGCCAATCAGGTGACACGGGTCAACTTTATGGATCAGTGACCACACGCGATATTTCTGAATTGCTGTCGCAAAACGGATTTGACACGGCGCGCAACCAGATTGTTCTGGCCGAGCCGATTAAAACTCTTGGTCTGCATGAGGTGAATGTCATCTTGCATCCGGAGGTCACATCAACCGTTATCGTCAATGTGGCGCGCACGGAAGAAGAGGCCGAGCGCCAAGCCGCCGGTGAAGATGTCACTGTCGAACAAACCGATGATGAAGAAACCATGGCCGTCGAAGAAGTCTTTGATGATGGCGTGAAAGTCAGCCTCGGCGAGGCAGAAGCTTCAGAAGAAGCCCCTGCCGAAGACGCGGCCCCTGAAGTGGAAGAGGAAGTCGTAGAAGAAGCGACTGGCGCAGAAGGTGAAGAAGAGTCAAGCGACAATGAGGAAGAGTCAGAAGATTAATTCAAACTTTTCCCCGTTACTAACAGGCCCCGCCGAAATTATTTTCGCGGGGTCTGTTTTTTGGGTCGCCACTTCGCTTTAGCTTGTCTAATCTCCTCGCATGTCAGATGCACCCGTCACACCGCTAAACCCAGCCATTGAGCCGCAAACGCCGGATTTCCGGCAAGTGCCGCATAATATTGAGGCAGAGCAAGGCCTGCTTGGCGCGCTGCTCATCAATAATGACGCGCTCGACCAAGTCGCTGAGTTTTTAAAGCCTGCGTATTTTCACGACCCGGTTCATCAGCGTATTTTTGAGGCCATCAGCAAGCTGGTCGGCAATGGCAATCTCGCCTCGCCGGTGACGCTAAAAACCTATTTGGAAATGGATGAGGGGCTGGTCGCGCTGGGTGGCGTCGGCTATCTCGCCCGTCTCGCCAGCAATGCAACAACCATCGCCAATGCCAAGCAATATGGCCAGACGATTTACGATCTGGCCATTCGCCGCCAGTTGATTGCCGTCGGGCAAGAAATGATTGGCGATGCGTTTGATGCCGATATTGACGACAAACCTGACAACCAAATCGATAAGGCCGAACAGGCGCTCTATAATATCGCTGAAAAAGGTGCGCATAATTCGGGCTTCATGACTTTTGACACCTCGCTGACCGGCGCGATTGAGATGGCGGAAAAAGCCTATCAACGCGACGGCAATCTGTCCGGCATTTCAAGCGGCTTTAAGGGGCTTGATGAATTGCTTGGCGGTCTGCAAGAAAGCGATTTACTAATTCTCGCCGGACGACCGGCAATGGGTAAAACCGCATTGGCGACCAATATCGCCTTTAATATCGCCCATAATTATATGAAGGCGCGCCAGAGCGGCAATGTTGAAACCCGCCCTGACGGCTCGGTTGAGGTTAAAGATGGCGGCGTTGTCGGCTTCTTCTCGCTGGAAATGGCGGCGGAGCAATTGGCCACCCGTATGTTGGCCGAACAAGCCGGTGTCTCATCGTCTAATATCCGCAAGGGCGATATTCATGAAGAAGAATACGGCCGATTGGTCAGCGCGGCGCGCGATTTGCAAGACGCGCCCCTATTTATCGACCATACCGGCGCGATTGCCATTTCGACCCTCGCGGCGCGCGCCCGTCGCCTGAAACGCCAGCATGGGCTAGGGCTGATTGTTGTCGATTACCTCCAATTGGTGCGCGCTTCCAGCGGTCGCGAAGGCCGGGTGCAAGAGGTCAGCGAGATTACGCAAGGGCTGAAGGCGCTGGCGAAAGAGCTTGATGTGCCGGTATTGGCTTTGGCGCAGCTTTCGCGCCAAGTTGAGCAGCGCGATGATAAGCGCCCGCAGCTTTCTGACTTGCGCGAATCAGGTTCGATTGAGCAAGACGCTGATATTGTGATGTTTGTTTATCGCGAGCCCTATTATCTGGCGCGTGAAATGCCGCAAGAAGGCACGGAAGACTTCCTCGCTTGGCAAGAGCGAATGGCAGCGGTTGATGGCACGGCGGAAGTGATTGTCGGCAAAAACCGTCATGGCCCGACAGGCACGGCTAAAATGGCTTTTGAAGACCGCTTTACGCGCTTCACCGATTTGCAAGAAGACGACCACTTGCCGGAACGGTTCGACTGATATGCCCGCCTCGGATCAGGCCGAATTGAGCGTTGATTTGGCAGCGCTAGCGGCTAATTATAAAACCATGCAGAAAAATGCCGGCCAAGCCGAAACCAGCGCCGTGGTGAAAGCCGATGGCTATGGCCTCGGCATGGCGTATATCGCCCCCGCCCTGTCAAAAGCCGGCTGCAAAACCTTTTGGGTGGCGCAGTTAAATGAAGCCATCACGCTGCGCGCCCTGCTGCCCGATGCGGTGATTTACGTTTTGAATGGTATGCCAAGCGGCACGGCGGCGCAATTTGAGGCGCATGATTTGCGCCCGTGCCTCATCACATCGGCACAATTACAAGAATGGCAAAGCCATTGCCGCGCCAGCAAGCCGCTACCGGCTTGCTTGTTCATAGATAGCGGCTTCAACCGCTTGGGTTTTGGCGAGATAGAGATCGCCGAATTAATCGCCACGCCGGATATTTTCGAGGGCTGGGAACTAAGCTTGATTGCCAGCCATTTGGCCTGTGCTGATGAGCCAAAAAACCCGATGAATGGCGCGCAATTGGAGCGGTTTCGCTCGGCACTGGCCGTGTTGCCCAACGCGCCTGCATCGCTGGCCAATTCAGGCGGCACCATGCTGGGGCCGGATTATCATTTCGACATGATACGCACCGGCACCATGCTGTATGGCTGCTCGGCCACGGCGTGCGAAGAAGATGCGCTGCAACCGATTGCCGGCTTGCGCGCGCCGCTTTTGCAAGTTCGTCGGCTTTCGGCCGGTGACACCATCGGCTATGGCGCAACCTTTACCGCATCAGGTGAAATGACCATTGGCGTTGCCAGCATCGGCTATGGTGATGGGCTGTCGCGCCATTTCGGCAATCAATCGCCCTCGCCCATTCGCTTTACCATTGGCGGTCAGCCAGTCTCGCTGCTGGGGCGTATTTCAATGGACAGCCTGGCTGTTGACCTAACAAATTTGGTGGCATTACCGTCTGTCGGGGATATGGTCGAGATATTCGGCCATGACAATCCGATTGACCGATTGGCGCATCAGGGCAACACCATCTCTTATGAGCTTCTCACATCGCTCGGCAACCGCTATAACCGCATATACAAATAAGAAGCGGAGAGATATGTGACTTTTCTGGCAACCATTGGGGCGTTTTTTCTCGCCTTCTTCGCGCAAAGCGGACGTTTGGCCGTATTTGTTGGACAAACATTGGCCGCCATGCTGCGTCCGCCGATTTATTTTCGCATCATCGGACAACAAATTATCCGCATTGGATATTTCTCGCTGCCCGTCGTCGCCCTCACCTCTTTCTTTACCGGCGGCGCGCTGGCCATTCAGATTTACTATGGCGGCAACCAATTTAATTCAGAGGCGATTGTCTCCAGCATTGTCGCACTGGGCATCACCCGCGAGCTTGGCCCGGTATTGGGTGGCTTGATGGTTGCCGGTCGCGTCTCCGCCGCCATTGCGGCTGAGATTGGCACCATGCGCGTCACCGAACAAATTGACGCGCTGACAACGCTCTCCACCAATCCGCATAAATATCTGGTCGCGCCCCGCGTAATCGCCGCCACAATTTGCATGCCGGTGCTGGCGCTGGTCGCGGATATTATAGGCATTTTTGGTGGCTTTGTGGTCGGCACACAATCTTTCGGTTTCAACGCCGCCATTTATGTGCAGCGCACAATTAACTTTCTCGGCGTTGACGATGTGACCTCCGGCCTTATCAAGGCCGCCGTGTTCGGTTTCATCATCGCCATGATGGGCTGCTATAATGGCTATTATTCCAAAGGCGGCGCACAAGGTGTCGGTCGCGCCACCACCAATGCCGTGGTCTCGGCCTCGATTCTTATTCTCGCCGCCAATTATCTGATGACTTCATTACTGTTCTCCGCATGACCGCAAAAATCGCTCTCACCAATGTCCACAAAAGCTTCGGCCCAAAAGATGTTTTGCGCGGCATTAATTTGAAAGTCGAAACCGGACAATCGCTGGTGGTGATTGGCGGCTCCGGCAGCGGCAAATCCGTCATGCTGAAATCCATTCTCGGCCTGCTAACGCCCGATAGCGGCTCCATCAAAATTGATAGTTGCGAAACCGTTGGACTGGCGCGCCATGGCCGCGCTGATATTGACCACCAAATCGGTATGTTGTTTCAAAACGGGGCGCTGTTTGACAGCCTGCCGGTTTGGAAAAATGTCGCTTTTCGCGCCATTCAAAATGATGGCATGAACGAAGCCGATGCGCGCGACCTGGCGGTTGATGCGCTAAAGCGCGTTGAACTGGGTGCCGAATTGCTCGACCTTTCGCCTGCGGCTTTGTCGGGCGGCATGCATAAGCGCGTCGGGCTGGCGCGCGCCATTGCCTCAAAGCCCGAAATTATTTTCTTCGACGAACCAACCACCGGCCTCGACCCGATTATGACCGATGTCATCAATCATCTTATTCGAAATTGCGTGCAGGAGCTTGGCGCGACCACTGTCACAATTACCCATGATATGACCAGCGTGCGCGCCATCTCGGATAAAACCGCGCTGCTTTATAAAGGCGAAATTATTTGGCAAGGCACGACTGACGAACTCGAAGGGTCAGACGACCCGTTCCTCAATCAATTCATCAATGGTCTGGCGCATGGGCCGATTGAGGTTGAGGGCCAAAAACTCGCCAGCGCGCCCAGCCCCGCTGAGGCTGTCTAATGGCGCGCCCCGTTAGCGAATATGTTTGCAATAATTGCGGCCATGTGACGACCAAATGGTCGGGCAAATGCGAAGCCTGCGAGCAATGGAACACCATTTCTGAAATGGCCGGAAGCGCCGCCCCACCCATCGGACGCGGTGCCAAAAAGGCCAAAGGCAAAAGCGTTGAGCTGGCACCCCTGGCCGGCAATGATAAAGAACCGGAAAGACGCAGATCTGGCATTGGCGAATTTGACCGCGTATTGGGCGGCGGCTTGGTGCCCGGCTCGGCCACACTTATCGGCGGCGACCCGGGCATCGGCAAATCGACCTTGCTTTTGCAGGCGGCAGCAGCAGTCAGCAAATCAGGTGGCAAAGTTATTTATGTGTCGGGCGAGGAAGCGCTTGCCCAGCTTCGCATGCGCGCATCGCGCCTCGGCCTGTCAGACGCCAATGTTGAACTAGCGGCAGAAACCAATGTCGCGGATATTATCAAGACGCTGGAAAAACTCAGCGATATTGCGCTGGTCGTTATCGACTCCATTCAGACCATGTGGTCGCCTGCCATTGAGGCCGCGCCCGGCACGGTGAGCCAAGTGCGGGTCGCCAGCCAAGAGCTTATTCATTTCGCCAAAAACAGCGACGCACCGCTGGTGCTGGTCGGCCATGTGACCAAAGACGGACAGATTGCCGGCCCCCGCGTGCTCGAGCATATGGTTGACACGGTGGTTTATTTTGAGGGCGATCGCGGCGACCAATTCCGGATTTTGCGCGCCATTAAAAACCGCTTCGGCCCGGCGCATGAAATGGGCGTGTTTGAAATGCAGGGCGCGGGATTGATGGAAGTGCAAAACCCGTCTGCTCTATTTCTGGAAGGCCGCGAAGCCGATGTGCCCGGCGCGGCAGTGTTTGCCGGTATTGAAGGCACACGCCCCGTTTTGGTAGAAATTCAGGCGCTGGCTGCACCGTCCTCTTTGGCGACACCGCGCCGCGCCGTTGTCGGCTGGGACGCCAATCGCTTGTCTATGGTGCTGGCGGTGCTGGAAGCGCGCTGCGGCATGTCATTCGCCGGACGCGATGTGTTTTTGAATGTCGCCGGTGGCTTGCGGATTAATGAACCGGCTGCCGACCTTGCTGTGGCGGCGGCTCTCATCTCGTCGCTCAGCGGCAAGCCGATTGCCCGCGACACGATTGTTTATGGCGAGTTGAGCCTATCGGGCGCGGTGCGACCGGTAGCGCAAAATAATGTGCGCCTTAAAGAAGCCGAAAAATTAGGCTTTAAGTCAGCCTATGCGCCCAAGCCCGGCAAGGGTGATGTGGCAAAAGGTGTTGTATTGCGTGAAATTGACGACCTCGCTGCGCTGATTGCCGCATTGGGGGTCGCCGCAACTGTCGATTAAGGCGCGCCTTAACCGAGCCGACTCATGATAGGCAGAATGCATGTCCGCGCTCGACTATATTATTATTGCCGTTTTGCTGGTGTCCGCCGCGCTGTCGCTGATGCGCGGTTTCACCAAAGAAGTTTTGTCGATTACCGGCTGGATTGTCTCCGGCTATGCGGCGATATTTTTAGGCCCCTCCCTCAAACCCCTGCTGGCCAGCTATGTCACCCTCGATTGGGCGGTTACCGGTGGGGCCATGCTCATCGTCTTTTTGTTAACGCTGATTGTCTTCTCCATCGGCAGCAGCTTCATCGCCTCATCAATTAAAGGCACCGGCCTAGGCGCATTGGACCGCACATTGGGCGTCGGCTTTGGCGCTTTGCGCGGCTTCTTTATTGTCTGCATGGCCTATTTCGGCATTTCGGCGGTTATTCCTGAAAAGGACCATCCCAACTTCATCACCGAGGCGCGCTTGCGCCCGATTCTGCAAACCGGCACGAAAGCTTTTGTGGCCATTGTGCCGCTCGACCGACTGCCGCTGAGTGTCGCCAATATTGGCGAAACCCTTACCGAGCAAGGCGGCGACGCCCTGCAAAAAGTCGGCAAGGGTGCGCTGCAAAATGCCGCGCGTGAGGAGCTGGAAAAATTAGTTGAGGAAGTGCAAGACAGTGAGGCGGACACGGGCTATAAACAGACCGAACGCGACCAGATGGAACGCTTGATCCGTAACACGGAAGGGGTCAAATGAGCGACAACCCTCAAGATACGCTTTATGGCGATCGACTTCGCGAAGAGTGCGGCGTATTTGGCATCTTCGGCCATGCAGACGCTGCCGCTTTAACTACATTAGGATTGCACGCGCTCCAACATCGCGGCCAAGAAGCCGCCGGTATTGTTTCCTTTGACGGGAAAAACTTTTTTGCCGAGCGTCGCCTCGGCCTCGTCTCCGACCATTTCACCAAAGCTAATGTGCTGGACCAATTACAAGGCACGGCCGCGGTCGGCCATGTGCGCTATTCGACCACCGGCGAAACGATTTTACGCAATGTGCAGCCGCTATTTGCCGATTTGACCGGTGGCGGCTTTGCCATCGCGCATAATGGCAATCTGACCAATGCGCTGACTTTGCGCGATGAGTTGGTCAAACAGGGCGCGATTTTTCAATCGACCTCAGACACGGAGACGATTTTACAGCTCGTGGCGCGCTCCAAACGCATCAACACGCTGTCGCGCTTCACCGATGCGCTATTTCAAATTGAAGGTGCTTATGCGCTGGTGGTGATGACCAATAAAAAACTGATTGGCGCGCGCGACCCGCTGGGCATTCGCCCGCTGGTGATTGGCAAGTTGGACGGGGCTTATATCCTCGCTTCTGAAACCTGCGCGCTGGATATTATCGGAGCCAAATTCGTCCGCGAAGTGGAAAATGGCGAGATTGTCGTGATTACCGATGACGGCATTGAGAGCATTAAGCCGTTTCCGCAAATGGAGGCGCGTCCCTGCATTTTCGAATATATTTATTTCGCCCGCCCCGACAGCACGGTTGGCGGCAAAAGTGTCTATGAATGTCGCAAAGAATTCGGTCATCAACTGGCCAAGGAGAGCCATGTCGATGCCGACGTGGTGATACCCGTGCCCGATAGCGGCGTGCCGGCGGCGATTGGCTATGGCAATGCGTCGGGCGTGCCGTTTGAGCTTGGCATTATTCGCAATCACTATGTCGGGCGCACTTTCATTGAGCCGCAGCAGAGTATTCGCGCGTTTTCCGTGAAGCTGAAGCACAATGCCAATCGGGTTCATGTTGAGGGCAAGCGCGTTATCCTGATTGATGACTCGATTGTTCGCGGCACCACTTCGGTGAAAATTGTGCAAATGATGCGCGATGCGGGCGCGACCGAAGTGCATATGCGGATTGGCGCGCCGCCCATCACCCACCCGGATTTTTACGGCATTGATACGCCCGACCAAGACTCGCTTTTGGCAGCGCAAAACACGCTGGAAGAAATGCGCGCCCATATCGGTGCCGACAGTCTCGCTTTCTTGAGTGTTGACGGGCTGTATAAGGCGATGGGCCATCCTGAAGGCCGCAATGCCGAGCGCCCACAATTCACCGACCATTGCTTTACCGGCGACTATCCGACCGGATTGGCCGACCAGCAGGGCGACGAAAAATTACACCAACTTTCGCTACTAGCGGAACAAGGCTAATATGCGCTTTGACGGCAAATTGGCGTTGGTCACCGGCGCGACGCGCGGCATTGGCTGGGCGGTGGCGCAAGCACTGGCGGCTGAAGGCGCGCATGTGTTGATGCTGGGGCGCACGCGAGGCGCGCTGGAAGAACTTTACGACCTCATCACAAAAGCCGACGGCGAAGCGACCGGCGTGCCGCTCGACCTCACCGATGGCGATGCGCTCGACCGTTTGGGCGCATATATTGCCGAGCGTTGGGGCAAGCTCGATATGCTGGTCGGCAATGCCGGTGTGTTGGGGCCACTAACGCCGGTCAGTCATATCGATCCTGATGAATTGGCCAAAGTGCTGGCCGTCAACGTCACTGCCAATGCGCGCCTCATTCGCGCGATGGAACCGCTATTGATGCAGGCCGATGCGCCGCGCGCCGTCTTCACCACATCGGGTGCCGCGCAAAAATGCCGCCCGTTTTGGGGGGCTTATTCGACTGGCAAAGCGGCATTGGACGCACTGGTAAAAAGCTGGGCGCATGAGCATGAAAACGACGCTCTGCGCATTAATCTGTTGTCGCCCGGGCCGATACGCACCGCCATGCGCGCGCAAGCCATGCCCGGCGAAGACCCCGTCACACTCCCCAGCCCCGCCGACCTCGCCCCACTCTTCCTCGAGCTTCTCTTAGAAACCGAGACACGCACGGGCGAGATTGTGGCGTTTGAACGGTAGATTTTTTAGCGCGGACGCTGGTGGCTTTTGACGACTTCCATAGCACCACTCCGACGGCTGATTATTGTTTTGACCATGTTTTAATGAACACCGCCGCCGCCTAAAAGAGCGTTAATTTTGGATATTTTCTTCGATTTAACTTATTGATTATTTGTCTTCATAAGGGTTTTTGCCCTTACGGATAAAGATGCGCAAAGGTATGCCGTCCAGCGCAAAAGTCTCGCGCAGACTATTGGCGAGATAACGCTGATAGCTCTCCGGCACGGCATGGCCGCGACTGGAAAAGCTGACAAATGTCGGCGGGCGCGATTTGGCCTGTGTGATATAGCGCAGCCGCACCGGCCGGCCTTTATCGGCGGGCGGCGGATGGCGGTCAATCACCTCGCCCAACCAACGGTTGAGCTTTGATGTGCCGATGCGCGCATTCCACACTTCATATTGTTGCTGCACAGCGGGCATCAGCTTTTCGACACCCTTGCCGGTTTGCGCCGACAGCATCAGCACCGGCACACCGCGCAGGCGCGGCAGCGCGCGCAGCAGCGCATCATTCACCGTCTGGCGCACTTCCTTGCGGTCGAGTTTCAAATCCCATTTATTAATCGCAATCACCAAAGCGCGGCCCTCGCGCTCCACCAAATCGGCAAGCTGAATATCCTGTTTGTCGAACGGGCTGGTCGCGTCTATCAACAGCACCACCACTTCGGCGAATTTTACGGCCCGCAGACCATCGGCAACAGACAGCTTTTCCAGCTTCTCCGTCACCCGCGATTTGCGCCGCACACCCGCCGTGTCCCAGAGCGTAATCGGGCGCGCACCATTGGGCGCGGCATCGCTTTCCCACATCCAATTCACCGAAATACTGTCGCGGGTAATGCCCGCCTCAGGGCCGGTCAGCAGTCGGTCATCGTCGAGTAGATAATTGATGAGCGTCGATTTACCGGCATTGGGTCGGCCCAAAATGGCGACGCGCAACGGCTTATCGGGGTCGTCCTCAAATGGCTGATCGGGGTCGAAATCCTCTTCGACTTCGCCCTCATCGGGCAGCGGCTCAAATTGCGCTTCATGGGCAAGCTGCGCCTCGCGCAATTGCTGATACAGCTCATCGGTGCCATTGCCATGCTCGGCAGACAGCGCAAATGGCGTGCCCAGCCCCAGCTTATAGGCTTCATTCAGCCCAGCTTCACCGGCATTACCCTCGGCCTTATTGGCCGCCAGCATGACCGGCACATCAGCTTTTCTGAGCAGGCGCGCGAATAATTCATCTTCCGGCAAAATGCCGACGCGCGCATCAGTCAGCATCAGCACCATATCGGCCTCGGCAATCGCCGCCTCGGTTTGGGCGCGCATACGCGCTTCCAAAGAGCCGGATTTACCCTCTTCAAAACCCGCCGTATCGACAATCTGAAAACGTAAATCACCCAACTTGGCGTCGCCAAAGCGGCGGTCGCGCGTCACGCCCGGCTGGTCATCAACCAGCGCCAGCTTACGCCCGACCAGCCGATTGAACAGCGTCGATTTGCCGACATTGGGCCGACCGACAATCGCCAGAATGAATGGGTGGGACGCAAGTTTTACCATCTGCTGTCCCTAACGCCGCGCGATGAGTGAACCCTCATCGGTCAGCACATAAAGCGTGCCTTCAGCGACAATCGGCGTGACATTGACCGGCTCTTCAATATCTTGAAAGCCGATAATCTCACCATTGACCGGATTGGCCGTCACCAATCGCCCGTCAGAGGACGCCAGAATAACCTGTCCCCCCGCCAGCAATGGCCCGGCCCACCGAATACGGCCTTCGCGGTGTTCTTCATCTTCAAATGACGGTAATTGTGTCAGCCAACGCACCCGCCCCTGCTCACGCGATAAAGACACCAAAGCGCCCTCAAGCGACATGACGAGAACATAATCGCCGATCACCCACGGCGTCTCAATGGATCCGACATCGGTTGTCCAAATGCGTTCGCCGGAGCGAATATCAATCGCCGCCGTGCGTCCACCATGACTGGTCACAATCACGCGGTCGCGGTCAATTACCGGTCGCCCGACAATGGCATTAAGTTTCGATAGCGGCGTGACTTGCGTGCCGCGACTGGTCAGGCTGTCAGTCCACAGCACATTGCCATTGACCGGACTAAGCGCCACCACTTCGCCGGAATTAAATCCGGCAACAACAATTTGCTCATTCACCGCCACGCTGGTAGCGCCCAGAATTGTTGCTTGTTCGGTAATCGCCAAATGTTCCCAAAGGCGCGCGCCGGTCTCAATATTAAAAGATTGCAGGCGGCTATCTTGCGAGGTCACAAAAACCTGATTGCCGCGCAACGTCGGCGCGTTAGAAAACGGCACGGTATTTTGCACGCGCCAAAGAATTTCACCGGTATCGCCATTCAGTGCCATAATTTCGCCAAAGCCGGTCGTTGCAATCACTCGACCTCGGCCATAAGCCACGCCGCCGCCAAAACCGTCACGCAAATTAGCGGTGGTTTCTGCCCCGGCCCAAAAGCGCGACAGCCCGAAATTGGTATCAGGCTTGAGGGTCGAAACGGATTGACGCCATTTCACCTCGCCGGTTTTCATATCCGCCGCCGAGACAACCAAATCAGTGCCCAGCGCAAATACTTTTTCATCAGCCACAATCGGCGGGGCTTTCAGCACTTTGCGGCCCCCATTGCCGGTCACAAACTCGACCTTATAGCCCTGCGCCATGCCATCAAGTTCGAGATGGTAATAAGCATGGGTCGGGAAACCGCCCGGATTACTCCAAGTCGAATTGCGAAAAGCAGGCAGCACCGGCACGGTCGCATCGGCCAAGCGCGGGTCTGCCCGCAATTGGGCTTCAAAACTCAGAACCGAAATGCGATCGCCATCGAATTTCTCTTTATCGGCCGCACCGCTGCAGGCCGCCAAAAGGCCGGCCACTAAAGTGACCTGCGCCCATCGGCCTATTTGGCGCGGCAGCGCGAAAGGCGAAACAGTCTGAAAACTTGCGCGCAACAGGCTCATTATTCGTCGCCCTCAGTTTCTTCAACTTCCGGCAAAGCCAGCAAGCCACCCTTAACGCTTTGCAGCATAATGCTTGCCCGATCGCGCGCCAGAGAGTTGACTGAACTGTCGCCGATTTGTTGCATCAGTAAATCGCGCGCCTCAAGCGGCTTGTCATGCGCCGAAAAGGCCAGCGCCATAATTTCGCGCGCCATTGGTTGCAGCCCGTTTTCATCTTCGGCCAAATCGTCAATGCGGTCTTTGATATTGTCAAGACTGCCGCCGCTATCGAGCAGCACAATCGCCGCTTGCAAGCTGGCGAAATCGCGCAGGCTATCCGGCAAAGCGCGGCGACCCGCCAACGCATCAAACCCGTCCAGCGCATTGTCATATTGGCCTTCTTCGGCTTGCGTCAGTGCCGCGCTAAACTGCGCCAGCGCACCATAGCCATTATCCTCAGCGGCGCTAAAGGCCAGCAAGCGAGTGATTTTTTCATCGGCCTCGGCTTTGGCAATTTGTGTCAGCAGCGCATCATAACGCGCCGATGCGGCTTCGCGCTGGCCGGTTCTCAGCGCGTCATAGCCAATCACGGAAGCGACCAGCACCACAATAGCGACCGCCAGTCCGATAATGTAGCGGCCATATTTGTCCCATGCCCCGGCCAGTCTATCGCGGCGCAGGTCAGCGGTAATCTCGTCAAAAATATTATCTTCCACAGGGGTTCTCCAACTACTCTTTGTCTTCTTTTAGAGCATATGTGTGTTTTTGTTCAGGAAATTTACGCGCCCGCACATCATTGGCATATGCTTCGGCGGCTTTGGCAATTTGCGCGCCCAAACTGGCGAATTCTTTGACGAATTTCGGTACTTGCGGCGACAAGCCCAGCATGTCCTCGGTGACCAAAATCTGCCCGTCACAGCCTGCCGATGCGCCAATGCCGATGGTCGGCACATTTATCGCGGCTGAAATCTTATCGGCCAAAGGCGCGGCAATGCCCTCCAGCACAATCGCAAACGCGCCTGCTTCGGCCAGAGCCTGGGCGTCGCGTTCAATTTGCGGCCATTCATCTTTATTGCGCCCCTGTGTTTTGAAGCCGCCCATCACATTTACATTTTGCGGCGTCAGGCCAATATGCCCCATCACCGGAATACCGCGTTGAGCCAGATGATGCACCGTATCGGCCATGCGCTCGCCGCCCTCCAGCTTAATCGCTTGGCAGCCGGTTTCTTTCATGGTGCGGGCCGCATTGTGAAACGCATGGGCGCGGCTTTCTTCATAAGTGCCGAAGGGCATATCAACCACCACCAGCGCGCTGTCAGAGCCGCGCACAACCGCAGCACCGTGCGCAATCATCATATCCAGCGACACGCCCAGCGTGTTTTCCATGCCATACATCACCATGCCGAGACTGTCGCCGACCAGCAACACATCGACATGCGGATCGATAAGCGCCGCCGTATGGGCGTGGTAAGACGTCAGGCAAACAATCGGCTCTTGGCCTTTACGCGACATAATTTCCGGCACGGTTAAACGCGCACTTCGTCGTTGAACGGACATAACCCGTCTCCAATCGGTTAACTGGCGCGGAAACTAGCTGAAATCAGTAAGAATGGCAATCAATAGCGGGCATTGGCGGCAACCTTAAACCGGTCTTAAGAAGCCAGTCGAATAGCCACCGGACGGCCCATATTGGCGGTCATTTCCATACAGCGCGCCCATAGCCGCGCCGCCGCCTCATCATTGGTGGCCGGGTCGGCATTATCCAACTCGCATTCGCCATGCACATTGTGATAATAACTGCCATGCGTTAGGTCTTCTTGGCTGGCGCACATGAGGGTTGTTTGCGCCCCGTCTTGCGGCGTAATCAGCAAAGCCCGCTTCAACCAAGCGGCGAATTTACCGCCGCCGCCCAAGCCGCTGGCGACAACGCCTGGATGCACTGCAAACACATTGAGGTCAGGATGGCGACGTTGCAATTCGCGGGCAATCCAAAAATTGCCGAGTTTTGAGCGATTATAAGCGCGCATGGCCCCTAATCGAGAGTGCCATTGATAGCTTGGCGAACAACCCTTCGCCATAATGTAAATATCACCGGTGAGAATGATGATGCGCGCCCTTCGCGCCAAGCTGCTGGTCATTAATTCACGCCGCAGTGCAAAATGGCCCAGCACATTCGTGCCGAAATTAATCTCATGGCCTTGCTCGGTTTCATCATAATGACGCGCCCGAACACCAGCATTTTCAACCAAAATGTCAATTTTGCGCCCGCGTAAATAGAAATTTACCGCGTGCGCGGCGGCTTTCACACTGTCGAGGTCGGCTAGGTCACATTCAATCAGGCACATGGCCCGAGCATTCAGGCCTTCGGCAAGGAAACCACGGCGCGCCTGCTCGGCTTTGTCGATATTGCGGCAAAGCATAATGACCTCGGCCCCGCGCTCCAGTAAGCCACGCGCCGTTTCTTTGCCAATACCGTCATTGGCACCGGTCACCACGGCTATCTTGCCATGCAATTGCGGCAAGCTGGGACATGATGAAATTTGGCGCCGCTGACCGACGATACAGGTTCGCAAGCGCTTCAGCGGATAAGGCGATAGGCGCGCAATCATGCAATCTCCTTTGATTGCTCTGTTTACGCATCAGAAAGGGGTTTGGATTAATTAAAATGCCTAAACTGTCGGCATTTTTGCAAAGCTATTGACCAATATGACGCCCGTCACAATCAGCGCTAAACCAAGCACGGCCTGCCAGCTAAGACTCTGATTTAACAGGAAATAACTGAGCAACGCGACGGTGAACACGCCCAGCCCGCTCCATGTTGCATAGACCACGGCCAGCGGAATTTGTCCTAGCGTGAAGGTCATCAGGTAAAACGAGCCAGTATAGAGCGCAACCAAGCCGACGCTGGGCAACGGCTTGGTGAAATTTCCGGTGAACGGCAATAGCATTGTGCCGCTGGCTTCCAAGATAATCGCCGCGAGCAAATACAAATATGGGTTCATTTTGCTTCCAATCTGCCCGCAAATGCAACGACGCTGTAATTCTTTTAGTAAGATAGCACGTTTTCCTAGGTCGATTGTAACTTATTGATTTGGTGAAAATTCAAAAGCGCCATCAAGCGCTCCATTGTTCTTATTGAGGCTAGAGTATATTCACCCCAAAGCGCTCGTAAAGCATATTGAATAGATAAACCAAAATCGCGGTCAGCAAAATACTGGCCACAAAAGCCGGCCAGAAGCCGAAGCGGTTAATGATGAATGGCAGCGCGAAAAACAGCGGCAAGGTCGGCAGCACGAAATACATGGTGAAGCCGACATGGCGCGCGATTTTATCGTCGCTCGCTCCTTCAAAATACATCCAAAGAAGAATGAAAAAAGTCGTGGTCGGCAGCGCAGCAATCAGCCCGCCCCATTTGTCAGAAAGCTTCGCCACTTCGGTGACAATGGCGATGACCAGTGCCGAGACAAAAATCTTGGTTAGAAAAAAGACGGTGTCAGACATGGCTTTCCCCAAAAAAGTTTCTTAAAAACTTCAATCGAGCGGCGGCTTACTGTCAAGTCTCCAGCCCTTACGGGGCGCGCAAATTACCCAGCGCACCTTACAGTTCAATAGCCAGCCAAACCGGCAAACAAAGCACCAGCCACTTCATTTGGGTGACGACCAACAAAAAAGTCGCTGGCGCGAAACCGACCAATCCGAGGGATAAGCCGTAAAATCGCGTTTTTGCGCTTTGGCTGGTCAGCAAATACAGCGCAACAAAGTCAATCATTTGATCGGCAACTTGTGCGCCATTAATTAGGTTGATTTCAAACTTTGCCGTTTATATCTGCGTTCATCGCTCAACCACACGCGACACTGATAGACATCGCCACTGCGTGCCATTTTGTAAATCTCGCCTCTGCCGCCGAGAAGTTTCTCTACATCTGTTCGCGTATTTTTACTCAAAACTGACACGCTCGTTTTCTATGACATTGAGAAACACTCAAAGTGTGTAGAAATGTGTGAAAACGAAAGTTTTTGAATCGCAGAAAATCAACGATAAAAACGAAATATGCAGAAAGTGTGTAAATTTTTTATATAACAAAATCAATGGTTTGGTCTATTGACATCATTCCCACTCAATAGTGCCAGGTGGTTTTGAGGTGATGTCATAGACCACGCGGTTAATGCCGCGCACTTCATTGATGATTCGGGTCGACACGCGGCCCAGAAAGTCATGGCTGAAGGGATAATAATCGGCCGTCATGCCATCAGTAGAGGTCACGGCACGCAGCGCACAGACATAATCATAAGTGCGGCTATCGCCCATCACGCCAACCGTGCGCACCGGCAGCAGCACGGCGAAAGCCTGCCAAATCTCATCATAAAGGCCCTGTGTGCGAATTTCATCAAGGTAAACCGTGTCCGCTTTGCGCAAGATTTCTAGCTTTTCTTCGGTAATCTCGCCCGGAATGCGAATGGCCAGACCGGGGCCGGGGAAAGGATGCCGCCCGACAAAGGTTTCGGGCAGGCCAAGCTCTTGGCCTAACGCGCGCACTTCGTCTTTGAATAATTCGCGCACCGGCTCGACCAGCTTCATATTCATGCGCTCGGGCAGACCGCCAACATTATGGTGACTTTTAATCGTCACACTGGGCCCGCCGGTAAAGGAAACGCTTTCAATCACATCAGGGTAAAGCGTGCCTTGCGCGAGGAAGTCAGCCCCGCCCACGGCTTTGGCTTCTTTCTCAAACACATCAATAAAAGTGCCGCCAATGATTTTGCGCTTTTGCTCAGGGTCGCTGACACCATCGAGCTCGCCCAGAAATAAATCCGACGCGTCTTTATGCACCAGCTTAATGTTGAAATGGTCGCGGAACAGCCCGACCACTTGCTCGCTTTCACCGGCGCGCATCATGCCGGTATCGACATAGACACAAGTCAGTTGTTCGCCAATCGCCTCATGCAGCAGCACCGCGACGACGGAACTGTCAACGCCGCCGGACAGACCACAGATAACCCGCCCCTCGCCCACTTGCGCGCGAATATCAGCAATCGCATTATCGCGAAACGCCGCCATCGACCAATCGCCTTTGCAGCCGGCAATTTTATGGGTGAAGTTTTGCAGCATTTTGGCGCCATCGGGCGTATGCACCACTTCCGGGTGAAACTGCACGCCGTAAATCTTGCGCGCCTCATCGGCAATCGCCGCATAGGGCGCATTTTCAGATGTGCCGATAATGCTGAACCCGTCGGGCAGATTATTGACGCGGTCGCCATGGCTCATCCAGACCTGAATTTCATTAGCATCAATGTTCTCAAAGAGCGACGAGCCGGCTTTCACCTCGAGCATGGCGCGACCAAATTCGCGCTCATCTGATTGTTCCACCGAGCCGCCAAGCTGCGCGCATAGCGTTTGTTGGCCATAGCAAATGCCCAAAATCGGCAGGCCGGAGCACAGAATATTTTCCGGCGCGCGCGGTGTATCAATATCGGCCACCGAGTTCGGCCCGCCCGATAAAATCACCGCCTTCGGGTTCATCTCGCCAAACGCTTTTTCCGCGCTATTGAACGGCACAATTTCACAATAAACGCCACTTTCTCGAACACGCCGCGCAATCAGCTGCGTCACTTGCGAGCCGAAATCGACGATCAAAATGCGATCCATCTTCAGTCCTTTTTGGGTTCACGCGCTGTTTCAATCAGCTGCGCCAATTCATCAGCAACGATGCACGGCGCATCGCATATTGTGCGTAAACGGCTCAGTGCCGTTTCCGCTTCTTCAATTTGACCGAGACTAGCCGCATATTCACCTTTAAGCCGCAAGCCTTCTTTATCGCCCGGTTCGATTTCCAGCCCGACTGATACCAGCCGCAGGCCTTCATCTTTATTGCCCAGCGCGGTTTGCGCTTTGCCCTTGAGCAAAAACGCGCGCGCATTGCCCGGGTCAGCCGTTAAGGCAAAGTTCAGTAGATTGTCGGCTGCCTCAGCCTTTTGTTGCAAAAGCTGCTGTTCGGCATCTGTCACCAACCGCGCTGACAGGTCGCGATAAGTATCGGAAATTGCCTGCGCCGGCCCCGCTAAAAATGCCGACAAAGCAGCGACTGTCAGGCTGAAACGAATAGAATTAAACATGCATCTGTCTCGCAACTTTGGGCGCCAAAATCAAGCCCCGTCGCCGCCGCCAACGCGCTGCATCATGGCGATAAACAGCCCGTCAGTGTCGGCATTGAGTGGATGCAGCATATGGCGCGCCTGTTGGCCCATCGGCCCGTCGCTTTCCATCGGATCAAAGTCTTGATTTTGCTCAAGAAATTTATCTATCTGCCGGTCGTTTTCTGATGTCAAAAGCGAACAGGTGATATAGGCCAGCCGCCCATTGGGGCGCACCAATGCAGCCGCTGTCTGCACAATATCGGCCTGCAATTTGTGCAAATCGGTCAGCGCCTCGGCAGTGAGTCGCCATTTCGTCTCAGGCGCGCGCCGCCATCGCCCCGCCCCGCTACACGGCACATCGACCACCACCAAATCGCATTTCGCTTCAAAATCGCGCAAATGCTCCGGCGATACGGTTTCGATAATCTCGGCCCCGGCCCGCGTCACCCGTTCGGGCAAATGGCGCATGCGGGTTTTAATCGCATCATGCACTAGCAAGCGGCCTTTATTATTCATTTGCGCGGCCAGCGCCAATGCTTTGCCGCCCGCACCGGCGCAGAAATCTATCACGGTCTCGAAAGCCTGTGCATCACAAATTTGCGCCACCGCCTGCGCGCCGGCATCTTGCACCTCGACCAAGCCGTCGCGATAAGCCGCGCTCATGGTGATTTGCGCCGTGCCCTGCACGCGCAAGGCCGTGTCGATTGTCGCATGGGGCGCGGTTTCAATATCGTCTTTCAGCAAAGCGTCTTGCGCCGTATTGCGGTCGGAGCGTAGTAGATTTGCCCGCACATCTAACGGCGCGCGGTTCAACATGGCCTGCATCACCGCATCGGTTTCATCGCCCAATTGCGCGACAATATCGTCAAGCAACCAAGCCGGGACAGACAGGCTGTCGGCGCGGTCGCTTGGCGGTGTGGTGGCCGCATGGCTGAGTTTTTTTTCATCAGCCGCAGAAATCGGTGCTGGGCCATATTGGCTGCCATCAGCCATGCCGATAATCTCATCGAGCGCAATATCTGTCAGTAAATGGGTTGCCAGCATAGCGACCAGCAGCGGGTCGTCACTGCCAAGTCGTGCAGTCAGCGCGCCATAATGGCGCAAAATGGCAAACAGCCTATCGGAAATGTCACGCCGGTCTTTTGACCCCGCATAGCGATTTTGTCGCCCCCATTGCTGCATGACGCGGTCTGCCGGTTGGCGGTCCGACAGAGCTTGCGGCAGCAACTCGGCAATGGTTCTGAGGCGAGCGGCGGGGCGCACTAGTTTTTACCGGACCCCGGATAATTCGGCGCTTCGCGGGTAATCGTCACATCATGCACATGGCTTTCAACCAGCGAGGCCGAGGTCATGCGAACAAATTGCGCCCGCTTATGCAGGTCGGCAATCGTTGCTGAGCCGGTATAGCCCATCGCCGCGCGCAGACCGCCGACCAGTTGATGCACAACTTGTTCGACTGGCCCTTTGAACGGAATTTGACCCTCAATACCCTCAGGCACCAGCTTATGCGTCTCAGAAATATCTTGCTGGAAATAGCGGTCAGCCGAGCCGCGCGCCATGGCACCAACCGACCCCATGCCGCGATAGGCTTTATAAGACCGGCCTTGATATAAAAATGTCTCGCCCGGGCTTTCCGTTGTTCCGGCCAACAATGAGCCGACCATCACACAGCTTGCCCCCGCCGCCATTGCTTTGGCGAGGTCGCCCGAGTATTTAATGCCTCCATCGGCGATCACCGGCACATCGGCCTTATTGGCTGCTTCCACCGCGTCCATAATGGCGGTTAATTGCGGCACGCCGACACCGGCAACAACGCGGGTTGTGCAAATAGAACCGGGGCCGATACCGACTTTAATGGCGTCGGCACCCGCATCAATGAGCGATTGCGCGCCATCTTTGGTGGCGACATTGCCGGCCATTACTTGAATGGAATTGGACAGGGCTTTAATCCGCGACACGGCTTCCCCGACACGCGCCGAATGACCATGCGCCGTATCGACGACAACCAAATCGACACCGGCCTCAATCAGCGCCTCGGTGCGGGCAAACCCGTCATCGCCAACCGTGGTGGCGGCGGCGACGCGCAAACGACCTTGCTCATCTTTCGCGGCATTGGGGTGCAGTTGCGCTTTTTCCATATCCTTCACGGTAATCAGCCCGACGCAATGATAGGCATCATCGACAACCAGCAGCTTTTCAATGCGGTGCTGGTGCAAAAGCCGCTTGGCTTCCTCATGGGCAACGGCTTCCTTCACCGTGATGAGGTTTTCGTGGGTCATCAGTTCCGACACTTTTTGCGACGGATTGGAGGCAAAGCGCACATCGCGATTGGTCAGAATACCGACCAGCTTGCCGTCCTTCTCGGTCACCGGCACACCTGAGATATTATTCTCGGTCATCAGATCCAGCGCGTCGGATAATTTGGCATCGGGCGCAATGGTCAGCGGATTGACCACCATGCCACTTTCAAATTTCTTTACTTTGGTGACTTCGGCGGCTTGTTCTTCGGGCGTTAAATTGCGGTGCAACACACCAATGCCTCCGGCTTGCGCCATCGCAATTGCCATTTGGCTTTCCGTCACCGTATCCATTGCCGCCGAGCAAAGTGGGATACCAAGTTGTATGGATTTTGTAATTTTCGTGGCTGTGTCGGCCTCGCTCGGCATAATGGTCGAGCTTGCCGGCTCAAGCAGCACATCGTCAAAAGTTAGGGCTTCGCGGAACATCTGTCAAATCCTCTCACTGGGAGCTGTGTTTGACGACTTCCTGTATCACCATTGGTGCCGTTTTGCCAATAATATATGCCGCTTCCGGAAAACTGCCGTTTTTGTCGCAGCTCTTAGCCCTTAAAATCGCGGGCAATGACATAAAGCTCGACTGATTCCTTGCGGCTCGATTTCGGCTTCATATGCATGACAGTGCCGAAACGGGCTTTCAAATCATTCAGTAGCTCACCTGATGTGCCGCCCTGAAACACTTTGGCGCAAAATGCCCCGCCCGGCTTCAACGCCTCAAAGGCAAACCATGCCGCCGCCTCAGCCAGCGCCATTGTGCGTAAATGGTCGGTTTGACGATGACCTGTTACCGGCGCGGCCATATCTGACATCACAATATCGGCGCGCCGACCGGCCAATTCATGCACCAATGCCGGTGCCTTATCATCGAGAAAATCGAGCTTCAAAAACGACACGCCCGCTATCGGCTCCATATCCTGAATATCAATCGCCGCGACAAACCCTTTATCTTTGGCGGTGCCGAGACGTTGTGCCGCGATTTGCGCCCAGCCGCCCGGCGCACTGCCGAGATCAATGGCGCAGCCGCCAGGTTTGAAAAACTTAAAGCGGTCGTCCATCTCAATAATTTTATAGGCGGCGCGCGAGCGATAGCCGTCCTTTTTGGCCGCCGCCACATAAGGGTCATTTAATTGTCGTTCAAGCCAGCGCGTTGATGACAGCTTGCGCCCGCGTGCGGTTTTAACCCGTTCGCGCATGCGGTCGCCCCGCCTTTGGCCATCGCCAAACCCCGGGCCGGATCCGCCGTTGGAACTTTTACCGCTCATAATTCTTGTCCATTATTCTCGCCAGACGGCGCTTTCCTGCTCTGATTGTTTCGATTGCGATTGCGGTTGCGATTGCGATTTCTATTGCGGCTCGAATTGCGCCCACCCCGCCGACCGTCGCTGCGTATCATACGCAATAAAAGACCTTCGCGTAGCCCGCGATCCGCGACTGAAAACGCAGCAACCGGCCAGCGGCGATAAATCGCCTCCAATACCGCGCAACCGGCCAAAACCAAATCGGCGCGTTGACTGCCAATGCACGGATTGGCGGCCAGTTCATCGCGGCTCAAATCGCGCAAATCGCCAATCACCCGCGTGATGTCTTTCGCCGCAATGGTGCAGCCATCAACAACATTGCGGTCATATTTGGCCAGCCCTAATTGCACGGCGGCCAGTGTTGTCACGGTTCCCGATGTGCCGATAATCTGCAAGCGGCTCATATCGGTAATGTCGCTTTGGCGGTTCATGAAGTTTTGCAAGCGTTCCTCAGACTCGTTCAACATGCCTTCATAGCCATGCTCATAAGGCCCCTCACCCGCATGGCGTTCTGCCAACCGCACCACGCCCAAAGGCAGGGAGTCGCTATCCACCAGTTTGAAGAAATTATTTTCCTGTCGGCTCATGCGGCTGACTTCGGTTGAACCGCCGCCAATATCAAATAGGATAATATCGTCAACATCGGGGTTAAACAGCGAACCGCAGCCAATCGCCGCCAATTCGGCCTCGGCCTTGCCATCAATGATTTCCAGCCGCAAGCCCGTCTCGCGCTTTACCCGTTTGATAAACGCGTCGCCATTATCGGCTCCGCGACACGCCTCAGTGGCGACGCAGCGCATTCGGCTAATGCCTGCCCGGCGAATTTTACCGGCGCAGATACGCAAGGCCGCAATGGTGCGCGCCATCGCATCTTCGGATAATTTGCCGGTGCGCTCCAACCCCTCGCCCAAGCGGACAATGCGCGAAAACCCATCGCGCACGCGAAAGCCGTTGCCGCCGTCTCGCTCGACAATCAGCAGGCGACAATTATTCGTTCCCAAATCAAGCGCCGCATAAAGGCGTCTGCCGTTTTGGGTTTTGTGATGTCGTGATTGGTTTTTTGAGGCCGGACGTTTCTGCGATGCGTCGCCACTCATGGCCCGGTCGTCGCGCGACGGCGGCGAGCTATTTGGGGCGTGAGGTTCGTCAGACATTATCTCTCTCCAGCCGATTAAAAATCGGAGCGGCCAAAGCCGTTAGAAAGACCATAGCAATGACGCGGCAAAGAGCAAGCATTGGAAAACCACATGATAAAAAAATATATGATTTATCGCTTTGGATTTGTTTTAATCATCGCCAATGAAACGGGGGGTGTTCTGCCTTTGGCGGCATTGGCTGAAAATAGGCACTCGATTAACGCCCCCTTTAGGTTTATGAAAGCGGCTTACACCCGCAACAAGGCATGAGACCGGCATAATGTCGGCGCAGAGGAGAGCTTAATGTCTGATATGAAAACAGAAACTTTATTGTTGCACGCAGGTTGGCGCGCTGACGCAACCACCGGTTCGGTTGCTGTGCCCATTCACCAAACAACCAGCTATCAGTTTAATGATACCGACCATGCGGCCAGTCTTTTTGCGCTTTCCGAGCTTGGCAATATTTACACCCGCATCATGAACCCGACCAATGATGTGCTTGAACAGCGCATCACCGCATTGGAAGGCGGCGCGGCATCTTTGGCTGTCGCATCGGGCCAAACGGCATCGACCATGGCCATTCAAAACATCGCCCGTGCCGGTGACAATATCGTGTCCTCAACCAATCTGTATGGCGGCACCTGGAATTTATTTGCCAACACCATGAAAGATATGGGCATTGAAGTGCGCTTTGTTGACCCGGCTGACCCGCAAAATTTTGCCAATGCTGTTGATGATAAAACCCGCGCTTTTTATGCGGAAACCCTGCCCAATCCGAAGCTGGAAGTCTTCCCGATTAAAGCCGTAGCCAATATTGGTCGTCCGCTGGGTATTCCGCTGATTATGGATAATACGGCAGCCCCGATTTTATGTCGTCCGTTTGACCACGGCGCGGCGGTGATTGTTTATTCCGCCACCAAATATATTGGCGGGCACGGCACGTCTGTCGGCGGCCTGATTGTCGATAGCGGCAATTTTGATTGGGAAGGCGCAGGCGTTGACCGCCAGCCCATGCTCAATTCGCCCGACCCGTCTTATCATGGCGCCGTATGGACCGAAGCCGTGAAACCGCTTGGCCCAATTGCCTATATTCTGAAAGCCCGCACCACATTATTGCGCGATCTTGGCGGTGCCATGTCGCCAATGAATGCGTTCCAATTCCTGCAAGGCATGGAAACGCTGGCGCTGCGTATGCGCGCCCATTGTGAGAACGCCGACGCCATTGCCGCTTGGCTGTCCAAGCAAAAAGGTGTCACCAAAGTCATTCACCCATCGCTGATGGAAGGCGAAGCCAAGAAGCGTGCCGATGCCGTGATGAGCGGCGGTTATGGCGCGCTAATGGGTTTTGAGCTTGAAGGCGGCGTTGAGGCCGGCAAGAAGTTCATCGACAATCTGGAATTGCTCTATCACGTCGCCAATATCGGTGATGCGCGCTCATTGGCCATTCATCCGGCCAGCACCACGCATAGCCAGCTTTCCGAGGAAGACCAAATCGCATCGGGCGTAACCCCCGGCTATGTGCGCCTATCCATCGGTATTGAGCATGTTGACGACATTATCGCAGACATTGAGCAGGCACTTAAAAATATATAAGTGAATAGACTTCACATATTGCATTAAGGAGACAAGACCTCTAAAATGTGGATATGAAGAAGCTAATTGAAACAGTTCTGAGAATGTTGCCGTTATGGTTTGGCATTGGTTTTTTAGGACCGGTGCTGGCCGAGTTATATTTGCGCACATCTTTGCAAAGCCTGTTTCCGTTGCAAGTAACATCAGCGCAAGTTTATGCCGCATGCATTATATTTGGCGGGCTTTATGGCCTGGTCGCATGGCGGGTCGGGAGATGGATATGAGCAAAGCAATTGCAGATTATGATGTCAGCGGGTTGAACGAAACTGAGCTGTCAAAAATGGAACGCGAGATTGCCCGCAAATATATGGGCAAGCTGTCAATACCAATGGTGCTGTGGCCGATTGCCAATCTCGTATGCTGGCTGGCGCTGTGGCCGCTTGTTTTCACCGGCATTGTGCCGCTTTGGCTTGGTTTTATTATCGCCACGTTCAATGTTACCCTCGCCTATCTGCCAAGCCATGAAGCGCAGCACGATATTTATGCGCGCCCGGGCGATAAACTGCGCTGGTTGAATGAGGCTATTGGGCATTTGTCGCTGATACCGCTGGCCTATGGCTATCGCATTTTGCGCCTGACCCATTTGGAGCATCACAAAAACACCAATAAGCCCGAACTCGACCCAGATCATATTTTCAATGAAGGGACGACTGTTTGGCAGGTGATAAAGTCCAATATCGCGTCCTTTCAACCGGCCTCGAAAGGCAGTCAATCTTATGCCGCGTGTTTGGAGCGTTTGGGCACGCCCGAAGCCAAACGTGCCTATGTTGAGCAAATCGCCATCATGCTGACGCATTTGGCCATATTGTTCACCTGCGCGGCCTATGGTTATGCGCTGGAAGCTCTGCTTTTATGGTGGTTGCCGCTGAAATTGGGTTCAATTTATATCCGCATTTATCTGTCTTGGTTGCCGCATTATCCGGGTCATGAGACGGGCCGTTATAAAGACACGCGTGGCTTCAAAAGCTGGCTCGGTGTCTGGAGCTCGCTGGCCATGACGGCGCATATTGTGCATCACCTGCATCCGCGTATTCCGCTTGATAAAACACCCGCAGCCTTGCGCGAGCTTTATCCGATTTTAGAGGCGCGCGATTGTGATGTTTTGGAGCGTCACCTCGCACACTGATTCCACGGTTATGACCCTTGCATTGCGCTCATAATTGAGCCTAAAATTTCCTAAGTCTAGCTTGGGAGGGCAAGATGAGCGCAGCAGATAAAATTACTGAAATTCCGGCCAGCGGCTTTGATATGGCGCGGCCTGAACTCTATGCCAATGTAGATGTGCTGGAGACCTTCAAAATCATGCGCGAAGAGGACCCGGTTCACTTTGCGGAAAACCCTCATTTCGGGCCGATGTGGCACATCACCCGCTATAAAGACATTGTGGCGGTGGATACTGACCATAAACGCTTCTCTTCTTCCGACCAATATGGCGGGATTCAAATTGATGATGCGGTTGTGCGTCCGCCGGTTGAAGGCGTCGAGATTTCGGCCTTTATCACCAAAGACCAGCCTGACCACGCCCCCATTCGTAAATCCGTGCAGCCGATTGCCTCACCGCCCGCGCTTGATGGGTTTCGCGATTTAATCACGCAACGCACCTCTAATGTGTTGGACAGTATTCCCGAAGGCGAAACAATTAATTGGGTTGACCATGTGTCAATTGAATTGACCACGCAAATGCTGGCGACGCTGTTCGACTTTCCGTTTGAAGACCGCCATTTGCTGACCCTTTGGTCTGACATGACCACGGCGACGGAAGGCTCGGACCATTTTCCCGGGCAGGAAGCGCGGGTGCAGCATTTGATGGATTGCCTCGAGTATTTCACTCGTTTGCGCGAAGTGCGCGCCAATGGCGCCCCTAATTTTGACCTGATTTCCATGCTGGCCCGCGACCCGGCCACAAAGGATATGGATCCGATGAACTTTCTCGGCAATTTATTGCTGCTGATTGTCGGCGGTAATGACACGACGCGCAATTCCATGTCGGCGAGCATTAACGCCCTTAATCTTTTTCCCGATGAATTTGCCAAGCTGTGTGAAGACCCGTCACTGATTGATAAAATGGTGGCTGAGGTTATTCGCTGGCAGACACCGCTCTCGCATATGCGCCGCACCGCGCTGGAAGATGTTGAGATGGGCGGCAAAACCATCAAAAAAGGGGACAAGGTTGTGATGTGGTATTATTCGGGCAATCACGATGAAGACGTGTTTGACGACCCGCGTACGATTAAGTTCGACCGCCCCAATGGCAATAATCATCTTTCTTTCGGCTTTGGCATTCACCGTTGCATGGGGCTGCGCGTTGCCGAATTGCAATTGCGTATTCTGTGGCAACAAATTCTCGAAAAATTTGAGAAAATTGAGTTGGTAGATGAGCCTGTGCGCTTGAAATCCAATTTCGTTAACGGCTATACCGACATGAAGGTAAAAGTCACCCGCCGCTAACAGGAGTTACCGTGTCTGATAAAATTCGCTGGGGCATTCTCGCCACAGGCAACATTGCTGCCCAATTCGCCACTGATTTGAAACAAAGCCATAGCGGCGTTTTGGCCGCCGCCGCGAGCCGCAACCTTAGCAAAGCTGAAGCCTTTTGCGCCGAACATGGCGGCGAGGCATTGAGCGACTATGACGCGCTGCTGGCGCGCGACGACATTGATGCGGTTTACATTGCCACGCCGCATGACAGCCATGTTGCGTGGACGCATAAGGGCTTGGCCGCCGACAAACCGATTTTGTGCGAAAAGCCGCTCGGCCTTAATCAGGGCGAGGTGCTGAACCTTTATGGCGAAGCTGCGCGGCGCAATGTGCTGCTGGTCGAGGCGCTGATGTATCTCATGCATCCGCGTATGCATCTTGCCAAGCAACTGGTTGACGACGGCACGATTGGCCAAGTGACGGGCTTTTCGTCCGGTTTCGGCTTTGCCTTCCCCTTCACGCCGGAGCATCGCCTTTATAATATCGACCGCGCCGGTGGCGGCATTCTCGATATTGGCATTTATCCGCTCACCGCAGCGCGTTATCTCATCGGCGAACCCAATGCACTGAGCGGCGAAGCCCGGCTTGCCCCGTCCGGTGCCGATGCCGAAGCCAAAGCGACCCTGTCTTATGACGGGTTTGAGGCGCATCTTCATTGCGCCATCGACACTGAGCTTGAATGGCACATAAGCGTTGAGGGCGATAAAGGCCGGTTAAAAATCAGCCAGCCCTGGCATCCGGGGCCTGAGAATAATCAGATTGTCGTCACCGATGAAAACGGCGCTGAGACAATTCATGCCATCGATGACGCGCGCCCGCTTTACGCAATTGAGGCTGACCATATGGGCGTGCTGCTGAAACGCGACGCGCTGACCTCAGATTTGGTCACGCCGGATTTCTCTATCAATACCGCCTATTGGCTCGACCGTTGGCGCGCTGCGGGCTGCGTTAAATATGCGGCAGACAAATTGGGCGCTACCGGCTTTCACGGCGCGGCATTGAAACATGGCGCGCATGGCAGCGTGCCGACGGTCGCACTGAACGGCCTCAACAAGCCGGTGTCCAAAATCGTGCTCGGCACGGATAATCAAATTGACGCGCCGACAATGGCGGCAATGGGCGACGCATTTTTTGAAGGCGGCGGCAATTGTTTCGACACGGCGTTTATTTATTCCGATGGCCGCTCTGAGGCATTGCTTGGTGAATGGATGGCGGCGCGCGGTGTGCGCGACGAACTTGTCGTGCTCAGCAAAGGCGCGCATCCGCCCGAATGTTCACCCGAAGCCGTTACCCGCCAGCTTGACCAATCGCTGGAGCGCTTGCAAACCGACCATCTTGACATTTACTGCCTGCACCGAGACGACCCCGCCGTGCCCATATCGGAATGGGTTGATGCGCTCAATCGTGAAGTAGATAAAGGCCGCATCACATTATTCGGCGGCTCGAATTGGACAGCTCAACGGGTTGATGAAGCCAATGAATATGCCGCCGCAAACGGGCTGCAAGGCTTCTCCCTTTTGTCGAATAATTTCTCATTGGCGCGCATGGAAGACCCGGTTTGGCCGGGCTGCCTTGCGAGTTCCACTGATGAATTTCGTGATTGGCATACAGCCCAAAACTTCCCGCTCCTGCCCTGGTCAGCGCAAGCGCGCGGCTTTTTCTTGAACTGGGAAGATAGTGGTCTGGCAGCCACCCGACACGGCGCTGACCCGACCGATGACGAGATGAAACGGGTTTGGGGTTCCGACGCCAATCTCGAGCGGCGGCGGCGCGCCTTTGAATTGGGCGACAAACTTGGCGTCAGTGCCATTCAAATCGCGCTGGCCTATGTCGTCAATCAGCCCTATCCGTGCTGTGCGCTGGTTGGCCCGCGCAATCCGATGCAATTGCAAGACAGCCTCGATGCGGCGCAAATTTCTTTGACGCAAGAGCAAGTAAACTGGCTGGATTTGCGCGATTAACCGCGCATCAGCCGCGCCAGAAAGCGCAGCCAGCGATTGTTTAACGCCAATAAAAGCAGGTCGAAACGCTTTGGTGTCAAAGCGCCGCCGGACATGATTTGCACGGTCTTTAACCGGAGCGACATAATCATTTCCTCGCGCATCTTCATCGCCACCGGCGTTTCTTGACGCTTACCCATCGTCTTGGCCGCCATTTCCAATGCCGCGTTGGCGACACGCTTGCCGACCCAATGATGGCGAATATCGGCCAGCGTCGTATTGCCATGATAGGGCTTAATGCGCTCGGCCGGTGTCACCTTCAACCCCAACGCCGCCAATTGGGCGTCTTGCATAATGATATAGGGCGCTTCAACCATAGATTGAGAATTGCGTCCGCTCCCTGCGGGCAGCGTGACTGTCAGTGTCTCGCGAATATCTGCACTTGAGGCCGCAAACAAAATATCATACGCGCCCGGGGTTACATCCCAATCGTCAAGCGTCACGTCAAAATAGGCAAAGGCGCGCTTATCCAGCGTGAACCGAACCTGTTTGGCTTCAGCGGGTTGCAGCATGATTTTTTCAAACGCCTTCAATTCACGGTCAGGGCGATAGGCCGCGCTCTCGACGTCGCGCACATAAAGCTGAACCACTTCCGCACCCGCGCACGAACCGGTATTTGTGACAGTCACCGCGACTTCCAGAGTTTCACTATCGGCAGACCAATCGGCCATCAGCTTGGCATCGGAATAGGTAAATGTCGCATAGCTGAGGCCATGACCGAATGGAAACAGCACCGGCACATCATGGGTGGTGAAATGGCGATAGCCGATATTCAGCCCCTCGCGATAAATCAATTGGCGTTTGTGATCGGCAAAATTTTCCTGTGCCGGACAATCCGCCAAGCGCAGCGGAAAGCTCTCGGCCAGTTTGCCGCTTGGACAAATATCGCCATAAAGCAAATCAACCAATGCGTGTGCGCCCGCTTGACCCGCCAAATAGGTTTCTAAAACCGCAGGCACATCATTAATCCACGGCATTTCAATCGGAGCGCCATTGGACAGCACGACGACGCAATTTTTATTGGCCGCCGCGACGGCAGCAATCAAGTTTTCAATTTGATTGGGCTGACGCAAATGCGTGCGGTCAAACCCTTCCGCCTCAAATAAGGGCGGCAATCCGGCCATGATAATCGCGACATCAGCCGCTTTGGCGGCGGCGACAGCCTCGGCAATCAGCGCCGCATCATCGCCTGCCATTTCCGCATCAAAACCAGCCGCATAGGAAAGCTTATCGTCGCCCAGCCGCGCCTCAAAAGCGTCAAGCGGGAGGTCAAGCTTGGCCGCATTCACCTGCGATGATCCGGCGCCTTGAATACGCGGCGTCTCTGCGAAAGCGCCAATCAGCGCGACGGAATTATCGGTTGAAAGCGGCAGAATATCTGCGTTTTTCAGCAGAACTGCGCCATCAGAAGCGGCCTTGCGGGCGAGCGCGTGATGCGCGTCAAAATCGACTTTCTCGGGTGCCATATTTTCTTTGGCCGCCATAATCAATTGCGTCACGCGACTGGCAGCGCGGTCGAGATGCGCTTCGTCAAATATGCCGTCTTTCACCTGCGCCGCGACCAGCCGGTCATTCACCCCGCCGCTGCTCGGCATCTCCAATTCCAATCCGGCGGCAATGCCCCGCGCGCGGTCATTCACCGCGCCCCAATCCGTGACCACCAACCCTTTGAAGCCCCAGCGGTCGCGCAAAATATCGCTCATTAATTCTTCATGCTCGGAACAATAAATGCCGTTAAAGCGATTATAGGCGCACATCACCGTCCAGGGTTGGGCTTGCGTCACCGCCGCCTCAAACGCCGGTAGATAAATTTCAAACAGGGTGCGGCGGTCAACCAGCGTGTCCACAACCATGCGTTGCGCTTCTTGATTATTGACGGCGAAATGTTTCAGACTGGTGCCAGTGCCGGTTGATTGCACGCCCTGAATAAAGCCCACAGCCATTTCACCGGCCATGAACGGGTCTTCGGAATAATATTCAAAATTGCGTCCGCATAAGGGGCTGCGTTTAATGTTCACGCCCGGCGCAAGTAGAACCGACACACCCTCGGCCTGACATTCGCGCCCAATAGCCGCGCCAACCTGATGAATAAGCGCCCTGTCCCAAGACGACGCCAGCGTCACCGCCGTTGGAAAACAAGTCGCCGGAACAGATGCGGTCAACCCCATATGGTCAGCTTGATTGCCCTGCTTACGTAACCCATGCGGCCCGTCCGACACCATAATCGGCGGCAAATCATAATCCGCCAATGGCTGCAAATGCCAAAAGCTGGAGCCCGACATCAGAGACGCTTTCTCATCGACCGACATGCGCCCGACCAGCGCAAGCGCTTGGCTCTCAAAATCATATGGCTGTTTCATCGTTTACTCCCCTCGCCGCATTTGCAAACCGGCACGATTGTGACACTCTAAGCACTCAATCAAACGGCGACAAGCCGAGGGAGCATATTGTGGTCAAAATCGCAATTATCGGCGCGGGTAGCACGGTTTTCATGAAAAATATCGTGACGGATATTGTGCTTGAGCCGGGGCTTGAGACGGCCCATATCGCGCTGCATGATATTGACGAAGCGCGCCTCGCCACCTCGGAGAAAGTGGCGCATCGCATTTGCCAAACCACCCATACCGCCCCGACAATATCGGCCAGCCTCAATCGGCGCGAAGCCCTGCAAGATGCCGATTTTGTTATCACCATGATTCAAGTCGGCGGCTATCACCCCGCCACATTGATCGATTTTGATATTCCGAAAAAATACGGCCTGCGCCAAACCATTGGCGACACATTGGGCGTTGGCGGCATTATGCGGGGCTTACGCACTGTGCCGGTGCTGCGTCAAATTGCCGATGATATGGCCGATTGCTGCCCTGATGCGCTGCTGCTGCAATATGTCAATCCAATGGCGATTAACTGTCTCGCCCTTTCCAAACTCGCGCCACAGTTGAACTATGTCGGACTGTGTCATTCAGTGCAGGGCACGGCGATTGACTTGGCGCGCGACCTCGGCGAGAAGCCAGAGACAATTGATTATGATTGCGCCGGCATTAATCATGTCGCGTTCTATACGCGGTTTGAAAAACGCCATGCCGATGGCCGCATGGAAGACCTCTATCCGCGCCTCAAGCAATTGGCACAGTCGCGGGAATATGGCCGCGGCTGGGAGGATTGCGCCAATCATGTGCGCTATGAAATGCTCAGCAGGCTGGGCTATTTCGTCACTGAAAGCTCGGAGCATTTTGCCGAATACACACCTTATTTCATTAAAGGAAATAAGCCCCAACTCATTGATAAATATGAGATTCCTCTTGATGAATATCCCCGCCGCTGCGAAGCACAAATTGCCGATTGGGAGGCGCAGGCCGCCGCTCTGACCGGCGATGGCGACATGCTTTGCGAGAAATCGGTTGAATATGCCGCCCGCATTATCGGCGCAATGGCTGTCGGCAAAGCCGATAAAATTCACGGCAATGTGGCCAATCGCGGATTGATTGACAATCTGCCTGACAATGCTTGTGTTGAAGTGCCGTGTCTGGTTGACGCCGGTGGCCTGACCCCGCAAAAGGTCGGCGCGCTGCCGCCGCATCTGGCGGCTTTGATGCAAACCAATATCAACGTGCAACAACTAACGGTTGAGGCGCTGGTCAGCGGCAAGCGCGAGCATGTTTACCATGCCGCCATGCTCGACCCGCATACGGCGGCTGAATTGACCCTTGATGAAATTTGGAGTCTGGTTGATGAGCTGTTGGCAGCGCATGGCGAGGCCATTCCCGAATTGCGATAATTCTGATATCCCTACGCGCGAGGAGATGTTCATGCGTGATGTTTTTCAAGTCTATTTCAAGCACGGCACGGTGCAATTTTTATTCGCCGCGCTGTTTATCTGCGCCTATGCGGTTGACGCGCTGGCGCTTTGGCAAAGCTGGCCGTGGATGCTGCTGGTGATTGCAACGGCGCCGTTTTTCGAATGGGTGACGCATAAATATACGCTGCATCGCCCGCTGAGCGATAAGCCGGGCTTTTGGCGCGACTATCAAATCCGCCTGCATCATGGCCATCATCTGCACCCGGAGCGGCGCGATCTGCAATTTGCGCCGGTAAGCGGCATCATCATTATGTTCATTCAGCTTTATCTCAGCTATGCGCTGTTTACTTGGTCATGGGCGATTGCGCTGGTGCCGCTGCTCGCCTCTATCGCCTATTATCTGGCCTATGAGTGGATTCACTTGGCGCATCACACGCAAAGCTATAAGCCGCTTTTCGGCTGGGGTCGCGCGCTTCGTTACGCGCATATGCGCCATCATTTTCATAATGAGAATTATAATTGGGGCATCACCAATGGTCTGGGTGATGTGTTGCTCGGCACTTGGAAGAGCACCGGCGATGTCGATAAAAGCCCGACGGCGAAAAAGCTGTCCGGATATGAGGGCTAAATGAGCGATATTTCAGTCGGCATTATTGGCGCCGGTATGATGGGCCAAGAGCATATTCAAAACTTCAATCTGCTGGAGGGCGCGCAAGTGACCGCGCTGGCCGATACAAATGCCGCCATGTTGGCCAAAGCCGCCGAAATGACAGACGGCAGGCCGAGCCAAAGCGATGATTTTGAGGCCTTATTGGGCGATAATGGCCCCGATGTGCTGGTCATTGCCACGCCGAATTTTCATCATATCAATGTGCTGGAAAGCGCGCTGGAAGCGGGCAAGCCGATTTTATGCGAAAAGCCGCTTTGCACGACACTGGCCGATACACAAAAAGTCATGCAGCGCGTCGGGCATCACGAACTGGTTTTTCAAGTCGGCATGGAATATCGCTTCAAGCCCGCCCTGAACGAGATGATTAACCGCGTGCATGGCGGCGATATCGGCCAAATCCAAATGCTGTCCATTCGCGAGCATCGCTTTCCTTTTCTTCCCAAAGTCGCGGATTGGAACCGCTTTAATCGCAATACGGGCGGCACTTTGGTGGAAAAATGCTGTCACTTTTTTGACCTGATGCGCTTCATTATCGGCAGCGAGCCGACCGGCGTGATTGCTTCGGGCGGCCAAAATGTCAATCACCTCGACGAGACCTATGGCGGTCAAACGCCCGATGTTTGGGACAATGCCTATGTCGTGTTTGATTTTGCCAATGGCGCACGGGCCATGCTCGATTTGTGTATGTTCGCTGAAGGCTCGCGTCATAGCGAGGAGCTGGCAGCGATTGGCGACAAGGCCAAAGTGGAATGTTTGCTGCCGCAAAATATTGTCACCCACGGCAATCGCGAAAACTGGGAAGTCGCGCAAGACCATATTCACGTGCCGGAAGAAATTTTGAACGCCGGTTATCACTCGGGCGCGACCTATCATCAAAACAAGGCTTTTCTCGATGCCGTGCGCGGCGCGGCCGAGGTGCCGGTGACGGCATTGGACGGCCACCGCGCCGTCGCGATGGGGGTCGCGGCGCAAATGGCGGCAGCCGAGAAACGCCGCGTAGATATGACAGAGGTGGGCTTATGAGTAACGCGACAGAATTCGGCCAAAGCGAAAATCTGGTTGATGGCGCAGCGCGCCAAATCGGCGGCAAAACAGTCGGCGCATTGGCGTTTGGCTGCTGGCGTTTGGTTGGCGATGATGTGGCCGATGCCACTAACCGCATCGAAACCGCGCTGGATAATGGCATAAACCTCATCGACAATGCCGATGTTTACGGCCTCGACTGGGGCGGGCAAGCCTTTGGCGAAAGCGAGACCTTGCTCGGCAAAGTGCTGGCAGCCGCGCCTGCCTTGCGCGACCGCATGGTGCTGGCCAGCAAGGGCAGCATTATTCCGGGTATCCCTTATGTCGCCAGCGCCGATTATTTGAACGCAGCGGTCGATGCCTCGCTCGCTCGCCTGCAAAGCGAGCATATTGACCTCTATCAAATTCATCGCCCTGACATGTTTACCCATCCGGCGGAAACCGCCGCCGCGCTGGACGGATTGGTGCAGGCCGGCAAAATCGGCATGGTCGGCATTTCAAATTACACGCAAGCGCAAGAAGACGCGCTGCGCCATTTCATGAAAGCCCCGCTTGTGTCGCTGCAATCGGAATACTCGCTGGCCGAATTGAAAATGCTGCGCGACGGCTCGCTCGATCGCTGCATGGCCAATGACACGGCGTTTCTGGCTTGGTCGCCTTTGGCCGGTGGCCGCTTGGTATTGGGCGAGGGTCTGCGTCCTGAGTTGATGCAAAAGATTGACGATTTGGCGGCGCGTGAAAATACCGACCGCGCCGGCATTGCGCTGGCCTTTGTGCTGGCGCACCCGTCGCGCCCCATCGCCATTATCGGCTCCCAAAATGCCGCGCGCATTGAAGCCACGCCCAAAACCCTGTCCATCACCTTGACGCGCCAAGACGTCTATGCGCTGATTGAGGCTGCCGAGGGCGTGTCCCTGCCCTAGAGAGAATAATTATGAGCGACTATCCCAAAGCCGAAATTAGCTGGTTTTCAGCCCTTTGCGATGATGACTATCAGTTTCTCGGTGTCGAAGACCCGAGCCTGAAAGCCAGTTGGCCGCATTGCCGCGACATTGCGCTGACGGCTGAAAAGAATGGTTTTGACAATATACTTCTACCCTCCGGCTATACGCTGGGCATGGACTCCATCGGATTTGCCGGTGGCATTGCGCCGTTGCTGGAAAAAATGCGCCTGCTGGTGGCGGTGCGCTGCGGCGAAATGTGGGTGCCGCAATTGGCGCGCCAATTGGCGACGCTTGACCAAATGCTGGGCGGTCGCCTGACCATAAATATTATTTCATCTGACCTGCCCGGCCAAACGCTTGATGGCGGACCGCGCTATCAGCGCACGCGCGAAATCATGCAAGCCCTGCGGATGTTTTTGAATGGCGAAACGGTGCGCGTCGATGGCGAGCATATTCAGCTGGATTTAGAACCGCCGCGCATGCAAACCGTATCGGGCAAATGCCCGCCATTTTATTTTGGCGGCTTATCGCCCGCTGCGCGCGATGTGGCGGCGCAGGAGGCCGACGTGTTTCTCATGTGGCCCGATACGATGGATAAGGTCAGCGATATTCTCGACGATATGCGGCAACGGGCCAGCGGCTATGACCGCACGCTGAAATTCGGCTATCGCGCGCATGTGATTGTGCGCGAAACCGAAGAACAGGCGCGCGCCGCCGCCGACACGCTCATCAGCAAGCTAGATGATGGCGTTGGTGAAGAGATACGCAATCGCTCGCTCGACAGCGCCTCCTATGGGGTGCGGCGCCAAGCCGAAATGCGCGACGCAGCCAATGCTGCCGGTTCGGGCGATTATGTCGAAGAGAATTTATGGACCGGTATCGGGCGCGCGCGTTCCGGTTGCGGTGCAGCGATTGTCGGCGACCCCGACCAAGTTTTGGCCAAGCTCAACGCCTATCGCGAATTGGGCATTGAAGCCTTCATTCTCTCCGGCTATCCGCATCAAGATGAATGTGATTTATTCGGCAAATATGTGCTGCCAAAAATCGACCACGGGGCATTAGAGATCTGATGCGCTTCGGCCTCGACCTCGGCGGCACCAAAATGGAAGCCGTTTTGCTGGATAATGCCGGAGCTATTGTTTGGCGCGAACGTCGGCCTACACCGGCGGACGATTATGATGCCATTCTCGAGGTCATTGCCGAACTGACAAAAAAAGCGCGCGCTGAAAGCAGTGTCGCCCCGACCATCGGCATCGGCATGCCCGGCTCGCTATCTTCCAAGACCGGCCTTGTCCGCAATTCCAACACTCAAAGTCTGCAAGGCCGCGCGATTAAGCAAGATTTGGAGCGCAAACTTGGCTGCAATGTGCGGCTGGCCAATGACGCAAATTGCTTTGCCCTATCTGAGGCCGCCGATGGCGCAGGCGCAAACGCGCGTTCCGTATTCGGCGTGATTTTAGGCACAGGATGTGGCGGCGGCTTGGTGTTTGATGGCAAATTACAAAACGGCATGAACGGCATTGGCGGCGAATGGGGCCATAATCCATTGCCCGCGCCGCGCGCCGATGAACTGCCCGGGCCTGATTGCTATTGCGGCAGACAGGGCTGCAATGAGGTCTGGATTTCCGGCTCAGGCTTTGCCCGCGACCACGCATATGTGACCGGCGAAGAACTGACAGCCGAGGAAATCATGGCCAGCGACACTGACGCGGCCAAAGCGAGTTTTGCGCGTTTATGCGACCGCATGGCGCGGGCGCTTGGTGCCGTGATTAACCTGGTTGATCCGGAAGTCATTGTATTGGGCGGCGGATTGTCGAATATCGACGCGCTTTACACGCATATCCCCGAAATTTGGGAAGCTTATATTTTCTCGGACATTATTGAAACCAAGCTCGTGCGTAACCGACATGGCGATGCCAGCGGCGTGCGCGGTGCCGCTTGGCTGTGGCCTGTCAGTTAATGTCTTAAAGGCGAGGCGCGCTAGAGACGTACACCATCATTATCAATTTTTGCCTGCACCTCAGCCGTTATCGGCTCCACGCTATCGCCATCGCGCGCCAATAGATAAAGCGGGTCGCTATCCACCTCACCGACTTTATAAGACGCATTTTTCAGCTTGGTTTTCTGGAACTTAAACGTGCCGGTCACATCAACTTTTTGGCCGATGCGGATAAAGCGCGGCACGGCATAGGCCGGAAGATTGTCGCGCATATGCCCCGCCAAGCCATTCAAGTCAATTTGGCCATCGTTTTTTTGCGTCATATACAACATGCCGCAGCGTCCATCACGGCCCGGTACGGTGACGCCGTAAACCACGGCATCTTCAATTTCCGGCCATTTCATAATCACGCTCTCCACCTCAGTGGTCGCAACATTTTCGCCCTGCCAGCGGAAAGTATCGCCAATGCGGTCACCGAATTGGATATGGCCATGCTTTTGCAGCACAACAAGGTCGCCTGTATTGAACCAAGCATCGCCCTTTTCAAACACATCGCGTAGAATTTTTTTCTCGCTGGATTGGGCATCCGTATAGCCGTCAAACGGGTTTTGCTCGGTGATGCGGGTAATCAACAATCCGGTTTCATCGACTGGCATGCGCTTCATAAACGCATCATCACCACGCACCGGCTCATCTTCATCAACATCATACTGAACGACGTCCCACGCGCTGCCATATTGCGGCGACCAGCCGACGGTTTTATCGAAGTTGAAAATATTCACAAAACCGGTATTGCCCTCAGAGGCACCATAAAATTCATGCACCCGCGCAATTCCAAAACGGTTTTTGAATTCCATCCAAATATCCGGGCGCAGGCCATTGCCCAAAACGCGGGACACATTATGCGATTTATCACTCTCGCGCTCGGGTTGCGCCAGCAAATAGCGCAGCAACTCACCAATATAAATCGCCGCCGTCGCGTCAAACTTAATGCAATCCTCCCAGAACTGGCTGGCTGAGAATTTGCGGCGCAAAGCCAGCGTCGCGCCACTGCACAAGCATGAGCCGAAGCCGACGGTTAAGGCGTTGGAATGATAAAGCGGCAACGCGCAGTAATATGTATCCTCGGGCTTGAGCGTCATCACATTCACGCCAAACTGGGTGCCGGCGCGGAACACTTTCATATGCGTCGTGATGCTGGCCTTCGGCAGACCGGTGGTGCCGGAGGTGAAAATGTAATAAATCGGCGTGCCCAATTTCAGCGGCTGTTCAGGCAAGATATTGCTGTCATCATGCTCGGCTATCGCTGCCATCAGGTCTTTATAATCGCTGGGCGCAGATGCATTGTCGCCATCGGCAATAAACAGCAGCTTGTCGCTATATTGCTCGTCAATCATATCGGCCACGGTCTCCATATTGGCGAGACATTCCGTGCCGACCACAATCAGTGACGGCTCAATCAGGCGCAGGCTATGCGCCAAAGCCTCATTGCTTTGACCGGTATTGACCATGCCGGCCACCGCGCCGATTTTCAAACACCCTGCCGTAGCGAGTAAAAGCTCAGGGCGATTTTCAACATTCAATGCAATTTTATCGCCGAATTTAACGCCACGGGCGCGGAAATAATGCGCCATTTGATTGGCTTTGCGGTTGAATTCCCCCCAGCTAATCTGCCGGTCTTCAAACTTAATGGCAATCGCATCGGGACGTTCAGCGGCGTGACGCTCCAGAAAATCGACAATGGACATTTCATCTTCCATGCGCGACTTCAGCAGCGACTTCAAATTGCCGATGGAGCCCGGCCGCGCCAGAAATTTGAGAAACCGGAACAAATATTTTCCGGTGGTGATTTGTTGTTCTTGGAACGCCATAACCGATAAAGCCTTTTCTGTCGTCAGTTAAACGGTATCGAAAGCAAAGGCTTTTTGCAAAGCCGGACGCGCATTTAACCGTTCAATATAGGCCATTAGATTGGGGTGGTTTTCATTCACAATGCCCATGCGGTGCGACATCATAATGGCATGACCAATCATCGTGTCGGCAGCGGTAAACTCACCGGCGACATAATCCTTGCCGTCCATATCATCTTCCACCGGTTGCACGGCGCGCGCCAGCAGGCGTTGGGCTTGACCCAATGCCGTTTCATCACGACGCTCCGGCGGCAGCAAAATGGTTTGCACAACAATTGTATTAATTGGCGGCATAATCATGCCTTCGCAATAATGAAACCATTGCAGGTATTTGGGATAATTCGGCGCATCAGGCGACGGCTTCAGGCCGCCGTTTTTGTGACGCTCGAGAATATATTCGGCAATCGCGCCGGATTCCCAAAGCGTGATGTCGCCATCTTCCAAAACCGGAATCCGACCCAGCGGATGACGCGCCCGATGCGCGTCAGATTTCAGGTCTTTCGGATGAAAATCCATTCGGTTTAACTCATATTCCAACCCTAATTCTTCAAGCAGCCATAGGGTTCGTACGGCACGAGAATTGGGCGCAAAATGCAATTTCAACATGGTTTAATCTCCCTATTTGGCAGAGATATTGGCAATAATGATGCCATAAGTCCAGCAAAACAGAGCCTAACCGGTAATTGTTCTGAATGTTAGATTTATCCGCGCACCGGTCGCGCGTTTCATCACCGGCAGGCTGTGTTCCCAATGGGTTTGGGTTTTGCCGCGCATCACCAAAAGGCTGCCATGCGCCAGCAAAATCTCGGCCTTTTCCTTATCGGCCTTATGACGAAAAACGAAACGCCGCGCCTCACCGAGACTGACAGAGGCAATTGCCCCATCGGGCCGTAATTCTTTTTCATCATCTGCGTGCCAGGCCATGCCCTCCTCGCCCGAATGATAAAGATTAAGCAAGCAGCAATTAAAACTGTCGCCGCTTTCGGCCTCGACCAAAGCCTTCAGCCGTTGCAAAGCGGGTGTCCAGGGAAGCGCCGTTTTGGTGTTATGCGAATAAGTATATTGAAACGGCGCATCGCCATGCCACGCCACTTCGCGGCGGGTTATGATGTCGCGGCCATATAGTTTCACGCGGTCGTGCTGCCACTTTATCTCATTCATCAGAGCGGTAAACAGCGTGTCGGCTTCTGCGACCGAACACAGCGCGCCAAAATAAATCGCCTCGCCATCGCGCGGCAAAAGATTGCGGCTTTGCGGATTGATTAAGTCCATTAGGCTGATTTGGCGCGCGCGCCGAAAATGGCAAGCACACACAACACCAACAACACCAAAGCGGCATCACTGCCAGGCAATGCCATTGCCGCATTGGTCGGTTTCAGCAACCCGCCGAGAATAATCAGTAGTTTTTCAAGCGTCGCCAAAAGCAGAAACAATGCTGTGAGATTGCGATGCCGCAGCACGATGAAGGCCAAGGTCAGCCCCCAGATTAATTGCGTTGCCCCCGCCTGCGCCGCCAGCGCAATCAGTTGCAAACCGCCATCATGGGCAAGGCTGAGACCGGCAAGGCTGATGAGAGCGCTATCGGGCAGCAGCACTTGCACCAGCCCGATGCCAATCGCATGAAGTGCCACCAATGCCAAAGCACCACAGGCCCAAAGGCGGCCATGATATTGCTGATTTGATAGGGGCGGTAAAAAGCGCATCAGAAATTCTAGCGCAAACGGCGCTGCCCTGCATTAGGAGAAAATGCCGCCGTGTCGATTTCCGCCTGGGTGCCGGTTATCGCATCGGCCAAAATACGCGCCGAGCCGACAGCCATCGTCCAGCCAAGATGCCCATGCCCGCAATTCAGCCACAGGCCCGCCACATCACTGGCCCCGATAAACGGGCGGCCATCGGCGCTCATCGGGCGCAAACCGGCCCAGCCTTGCGCGCCCTCCCAATCAAGCTGCTGCGCCAAATCCGGCAGCAAGGCGGCGAAAAAACCGCGCAATTGCGTCAGCCTTCTTTGGTCAATGCGCCTGTCATGGCCAACAAATTCGGCCATGCCCAATATCCGCAACCGATCGCCCAAAGGGGTGATGGCAATGTGCTGCATCGGATCGACCAATAAATGATGCGGGCGCGCTTTGCCCAAATGCCCCGCATCGAGGGTCAGGGAATATCCTTTGGCCGGACGAATGGGCAAGCGCACACCAAGCGGGCGCGCCAAATCAGCCGCCGCCACGCCTGCGGCCAGCACCACGCGCCCTCTTATTTCTTCATCGTGCAATTTCACGCCGACCACCGCGCCGCCTGCGACAAGCAAGCTGAGCACTTTGGTGTTGAGGCGCATCTCGCCGCCCTTCTTCACCGCCGCCGCAGCCAGTCCCTCGCAAAAAAGACGGGCATCGCCAATGCCGTCATCGGGAAAGCGCAACGCCCCAACCAAGCCCTGCGCCGCCGCCAAAGACGGCTCACACGCCTGCACATAAGCGCGGTCAAGCGTCTCATAGTGCAAGCCTTTAGCCGCCAGCATATCCGCCAGCCGCAGCGCCTCGTCGCGTTCAGCTTGCGACCGCAACAGCTTTAACGTGCCGGGGGCCGCGCTGTCATAATCGAGATTGAGAAATTGCTGCAACGCTTCGGTCTGTCGGGTTGAATATTCGGCAAGGTCGAAATTGGCGCGCGTAATGGCATCATAATTTTTGCGCGCCGAGTGACGCAAAAACGCCATGCCCCAACCGGCCAGATGAGGGAGTTGCGACATATGCAGTTTCATCGGCGCATCGCGCTGAAACAGCGACGCGAATAAATGCCGCCCAATGCCCGGATTATTCCACGGATCTGGCAGGCTTGGATGCAGCCCGCCGCCATTGGCGAAACTTGTGCCGCGCGCGACATCGGCTTCTGCATCTATTAACAGACATGGCAAGCCGCGCGCCGTGAGCTCGTAAAAGCTGGTCACGCCGGCCAAACCGCCGCCAATAATGATTGTTAAATCTGTCATCTTCTATTCGGCAAAATAACAGCAATCCGCCCGCTTTACGAAAGCAAAAATAACGCGCCCGACAAACGCTGGACAATTGGCACTGTAAACGCCAATATCTAAAAAGGTGATGGAGGTTTCACAATGACGGTCGTTGAATTAATGGGCGCGCCCGGCTCGCCATATACGCGTAAAATGCTGGCGCTGATGCGCTACCGCCATATCCCCTATCGGATTTCCTGGCAGAGCATTACCGCGCCGGGCGATATGGGCCACAAAAATCGACCAAAGCCCAAAGTCGCACTGCTGCCGACCTATTATCTGCCCGACGCAAATGGTGAGATACAGGCCGTCACCGACAGCACGCCGATTTTACGCCGCTTTGAAGAAGAATATGAGGGTCGCAGCGTTATTCCGTCTGACGCCATTATGGCATTTTTGAATTGGCTGCTTGAAGATTATGGCGATGAATGGCTGACCAAATCCATGTTCCATTATCGCTGGCATTACGCGGCTGATATTAAAAAGGCCGGTTCGATTTTGCCGCGCTGGGGTAATATATCGGCCAGCGATGAAGAAATTGAACCGCTGTCGAAATATGTCAGCGACCGGCAAACCGGTCGTTTGACTTATGTCGGCTCCAATGAAGTCACAAAAGAAACCATTGAAAACAGTTTCACGCGCTTCATGACCCTGCTCGACGCACATTTGCAAACGGCGCCTTTTATTTTCGGTCAGCGACCAAGCTCTGCCGACTTCGCAGTTTATGGGCAATTGACCTGTTTGGCGCTTTTCGACCCGACATCTAGCGCCATTGTCGTGTCGGAATTCCCCCGCATTTATGCGTGGACGGAACTGATGGAAGATTTGTCAGGTCTGGCCGTCGCTGATGATGATAGCGGCTGGCTCGACAGTTCATCGGCTATGCCCGAGACCCTGCTCGCTTTGGCTCAGGAATTGGCGAGGCTTTATATTCCCTATCTCAAGCTCAATGCCGAAGCGGTGATGAGCGGCGCGGAGATGGTTGATGGCGAGGTTGATGGCAGACCCTATCAGCAAAACCCGTTTCCCTATCAGGTCAAATGCCTGCAATGGATTGGCGAGCAATATGCCGCCCTGTCAGGCAGCGACAAAGCACGGCTGGCTGAGCTAACAGCCGAAACCGGCTTGATAGAGGCGCTGAGCTAAAGCGAAAGCCCACCATCGGCGACAATGGTTTGGCCTTGCACATAGGCCGCCAGCGGTGATGCCAGAAACAGAGCGACGCCTGCCATATCGTCGGGCGTGCCGGCGCGGCGCAGCGGAATGGCTCGGAGCGCGCCCTGCATGCGTTTTTCATTCTCGGTGGTGACTGCGGTCAATTTGGTCGGCACCAGACCGGGAGCCAGGCCGTTGACGCGAATACCGTCGCGCGCCCATGCCTGCCCTAATGTTTTGGTTAGGCTGATGGCAGCGGCTTTCGAGGCGGCATAAGCCGGATTGCCGATATTGCCCTGCATGCCCGAAATTGAACTGACGACAATCAACGCCCCATGCGAGGCGGCCAAAAGCGCATGATATTTGCTGGCGCAGGCCATGACGCTGTCTATATTGACGTCCATCACATAATCCCAGCCCGGCTTTTCAAACTCTTCTTGGCCATAGCGCACAACGCCCTGGCTCAAGACCAGCACATCGAGACTGTCAAAACCTGCTTGATGCGCGGCGATGGCGGCGCTGTCGGATACATCAACACAGCTATAGGTCAGGCCGCTTAAATCCGAGCCGTTTGCCGCATCATAATCCTCGGCTGAGGGGCGCGTGCCCCATACATGCACCTCTGCGCCACGGCTTAAAAACCCATGCGCGATGCCATTGCCGATGCCGCTCGAGCCACCGACAACCAAAACCGTCTTGCCGCTAAAATCAAGTTCACTCATAAAATTCTCCCTGCCTTATTTGGCAGGGAAAACGGTTTTATTGCAAGGCTTCCGGACCAAAATCATAGTCGAAAAGTTCAATCTCAACCTGCATGCTGGTGCGGTTCAATGAGGTCACGGATCCCGATTTCAGATTCTCCATCACCGAATTCAACAGCACGGGCACGCCGTCCACTTTCTCGAAATCAATATTGGTCAATCGCTTCAACGCTTGGCCTTTGCGATTGTAAAAAGTGATTTCCCGAATGGTATTGTCTGATTTAGCGACCTTATAGTCGAGTTTTGAATAAATATCGGCACTGTTTTTGGGCGTGCTGGTGATGTTGAAATACACCGCATCTTCACCTACCAGCTTGTGCGTATCCTGCGCCGCATCGCGGCCCATCAAATCAGAGTAAGAGAAATCGGAGCCGAAAAAGCTCTCATGCTGCTGGCCTCCCTTCAGCTCGCGCACGCGCCCCAAAGACGGCAGATAGACCCAGCTTTGGCGCTTATCCGTCGCAACATCCAATTCCGTTGAAAAACCGACGCCGCGCACCGAAGCCGGTTCGCGGAATGTCGCAATAAGCTGACGGCGACCGTCACCCTGCTTGCTGACCAAACGCAACAAACGCTCGCGCTTTTTGTTGCCCTTGCCTGTTGTCAAATTAACCTCAGCCACCGCAGAAGGGAAAAAACCCATCACCGCATTGGCTTCCTGCATAATCTCTTCGCCGCTTCGCGCCTGTGCCGGTGACACCGCCATGAGAGCAAAAGCCATAACGCCCATAAAGGCCATGTGAATTGACAAATTATTTACTCGCAACATTACCATTCCTCCAAATACAGACATATTTAGACGCAAAACATGGCCTCATGTCTAGGTTTTTCGCATTTTATTGCGAATACCCCGATTTGGAGGTTATATAAACCATGTTTGAAGGAATTATGAGATGCGCCCGAATTTTCTAACTGATAATTTTGCTGTCCATGAACAAATGGACGCTGCCGATATTGAGGCCGCGCTGGCCGCCGGTTTTAAGACGATTATCTGCAATCGCCCCGATAGCGAAGACGGGGCCGTGCCGTTTGACAGCCTAAAACCGATTGCCGAGGCGCAAAATGTGCCGATTATTTATCAACCCGTCGTCAGCGGCGCGATAAGCGATGATGATGCCCGTCAATTGGCGGAAATTCTCGACAGCGCCGAAAAGCCCGTGCTGGCCTATTGCCGCTCAGGCGCGCGCTGCACTGTGCTGTTCGATATGGCGCAGGCCTATCTCAGCGATTAAAAGTTTTTCGCTGAAATCTCCGGCCAGCGATTACGCCAGGGCCGCGCCGGCACCGGCGAGAAACATTCTTCTTTTCATTACGGCCTCTCCAAATACAGACTTTGGCCGAAATAATGTCGCGGAAATGGCATGCTTGCCAATTCGAGCCACTAAAAAGGCATCGCAGAGAAACCCGCAACGCCTTTTCAAACTCTTAAAATGTCGCTTAAGGCGGCTTAGCCTTTGGCGATATTAATCACTTTGCGTTGAGTGAACTCGTTCAAGCCCTCCGCGCCAAGCTCGGTGCCAATGCCCGATGTCTTAATGCCGCCAAACGGCACATGCGGTTGCAGGTCAGCATGTTTATTGACCCAAATCGTGCCGCTATCGACTTTCTTGGCGACTTCATAAGCACGCTCAACATCAGAGGCCCAAACCGAACCGCCCAAACCATATTCAGTATCATTGGCGCGTTCGATAACATCATCGACATCATCATATTTGATAATCGGCAGAACCGGGCCGAACTGCTCTTCGCGCACCAGTCGGCTATCATCATCAATATCACGCACAATCGTCGGCGGAATGAAATAGCCCTTACCCTCGGGCACATCGCCACCGGCCACAATCGTGCCATTGGCGCGACCGTCTTCAATATAGTCCTTAACCTTGTCGAACTGCATTTTGTTTTGCAGCGGGCCGAGTTGCGTGCCCTGCTCCAAACCATTGCCGACAATGGCTTCGTCAGCCAGCTTGGCAAGTTGCTCAACCAGCTTGTCATAAATCGACGCATGGGCATAAACCCGCTTCATGGCGATACAAATTTGGCCATTATTGCCAAACGCACCCTGAAAAATTTGCGGGGCAACTTTCTCGACATCGACATCATCCATAATGATACCGGCATCATTGCCGCCCAGCTCAAGCGTGATGCGCTTCAATGTGCTGGCCGCCGAGGCCATAACCCGCGCACCTGTTGCTGTTGAACCGGTGAAGGAAATTTTGCTGATGCCTTTATGGGTGGTGATTTTGTCACCCAAATCATTATTGTCGGCAATCACATTCACCACACCGGCGGGCAATACATCGGCAATCAGGCGACCGAGATGCAACGCCGAAAGCGGCGTTGTGGGTGCCGGTTTAATGATGATGGAATTACCGCCCAGCAAAGCCGCAGGCAGTTTGAAGGCCAGCAAAATCACCGGGAAATTCCACGGAATAATTGCGCCGACAACACCCAGCGGATTGCGGTGAATTTCAACGCGTTGCGTGTCGCTGTCTTCCAGCACTTCGACCGGCAGGTCGAGGGTTTGGAAATAGCGGAAGAACATTGACGCGCCCATTATTTCGCCCATCGCATCTTCCAGCGGCTTGCCTTGTTCTTGCGTCAAAATACGCGCCAAATCTTCGCTATTGGCTTCAATAATATCGGCAATCTCACCCAGCTTGGCACGGCGTTCTTCAATCGGCGTGTTTTTCCAAATCTGAAAACCGGCCTGCGCCGCTTCAACAGCTTCATTCAACTGCGCTTCTGAGGCGGTTGGGCAGTCAGCCAGAACTTCTTCGGTCGCCGGGTTGAGAACCTGCATGGTTGCGGCGCCATCTACCAGCGCGCCATTTATCAGTAATTTGTAGCCCATTGTACCCTCCTACAATTAGAGAGATAGTTAAGCGCAGTAATTTATGCGGCGCAAGCCAAACAGACATTACGCATTCTCAAATCGCGGCAAAGTAAGCGAAATAGCCACGACCGGAATCATCAGCGCCGCCGCAATCATCAGGGCGAGATCATAATTTCCCGTCACATCCCAAATATAGCCGGTATAGAGCGGCGCAATCGCCGCGCCGAAAATAAAAATGGAATAGAGCAGGCCATAAATCGCGCCATAATTCAGCAGACCGAAATAGCGCGCGGTGAAATAGCCAATAAGGTCAACCTCTGCTCCAACGGCAAAGCCCAGTGCAATGGCCGCGAAAATCGCATAATCAACGCCGCCAATGGCCAATGACAAACAGCCAAGCCCCACCAATGTGAAGGCCGTTGCCGTGACATAGGGGGCGAAAATCCGGTCAATAACAAAGCCGATAAACAACCGCCCGACCATCACCGACAATCCCAAAACCGCCGCCAAGCGACCGGCCTCGGCTGCCGACAAACCGGCATCTTGCAAAAGCGGGATAAAGGCCGGTATCAGCCCCAATACGGCTGAAGAAATAAACAGAAATATCGCCGCGACTTTCCAAAAAGTGACGGTGCGAATGGCCGCGGCAAAACTCATGCCATTATTGGTCGGGTCTGCCGCCGCGTCTTTATCATCGGCTTTTATATCGTCAGGCGCGGTTTCAGGTTTATCGCGCAGCAGAAAATACACTAATGGCGTCGAGACAAGGACGATAAGAAACATCACCACATAACCGGCGCGCCAGCCGTTTTCAGCCACAAAGGGGGTCATAAAGCGCGGAATGGCATAGGCCATCACCCCGCCCGATGTCAGCGCAATGCCCAAAGCCAGCCCTCGGTTTTTGACAAAAAACGCATTGACGGCGCGGGTGAAAGACACGCCCGTTGTGCCAATGCCGAAAATCGCATAGCCGAAACTCAGCGCGTAAAGCATGCTAAGCGAGCCGTCCATAAACGGAAAGAGCAGTAAAAAACTGGCATAACCCAGCAGCGATATGGCGGTGACCGGGCGAATGCCATAGCGGTCAATCAGCCGCCCGACAACCGGTGCCAATACCACCATGACCAAAACCGAGATGCTCTGCTGAAAGCCGATTTCGGCGCGTGTCCAGCCAAATTCTTCTTGCCAGGGACGTATCCAAATGCCGGTCGAATAATAAACCATTGAGGCCAGGCCGACCCCGAGACCGATAAATGCGCCGAGCAATACGGCCCATCCTCGCTTAAACTCATTTTCCTGCAACATGCACCCCTCCCGGAAACCTGTAGCCGCTTAGGTTAGACACGCTTGCCGCTGATTGCCAACCCTCAAAGCTATCGTGTCCGGCCGGTTCAGTCGGCCGATTAAATGCGCGTTAAGATGAGGCGACCCGCCTTACTGCAAATTAATGCCGTCCGCGACTGCGCGCAATTTGCCCGCGCGCACAATATCAAGATTAACGCCATCACTGCCCGAATGGTCGGTTTTGGTGAAGCTATGCAGCGGCGTGCCCAGCCCATCGTCAAAATCTCTAACTGTCTCCAACGCCGCCACCAGCTTATCAACGGTCAGGTCGCGACCGGCTTTCTCCAGTGCATCAAGCAAGATGAGGGTCGGCAAATAAGCATAAAGCGTGCCGACGCCGGGGTTCTTGCCATAGCGCGCTTTGTATTTTTCCATGAAAACACGCTGCGCCGGTGTCGCCGTATCCTCATACATGGCGCGGGTTGCGCCGGCGACATAATAGCCTTCGGTTGCGCCGCCCTTAGCTGCGGCGACGACATTATCATTCGAGGCTTGCGAGCCGACAATATCTGCGGTGATGCCCAATTTGCGCGCCGTGGCATAGCCGATAATCGTGTCCTGAATAATCGTGCCGAAGACAATCAAATCGCAATTTGCATTTTTCAGCGAGGTCATCGCGCCGACAAATTCATTCTCGGTCGGCTTGTGCTTGGTCTCGGCAACCACTTTCAGCCCCAGCACGGCGACCTCTTGGTCGATGGCATCTTTGATTTCCTGACCATATTCCGTGTCCTGATAAAACGCGCAAATGCGTTCATGGCCTTTGTTTTTATGGAAATAGCGCACCGCCGCACGGGTTTGCTGATTATAGGTCGATAGCGCCTGAAACTTCAGCTTGTGATGCGGCTTGGTCATGGAAATCGCGCCGGTGAGCGGAAATAAATTCGGAATACCCGCCGCCAATTGGCGACGCATCACGGCATTATTATGCGGTGTGCCGAGCGCCAGATGAATCGCAAAAACCTTGTCGCGATTGGCCAGCTTATTCATCGCCTTCACGGCCAGCGGAACCTGATATTGGCTATCCTCGACAATGAACTTAATCTTGCGGCCATGAATACCGCCTTTGGCATTCACTTCATCGAATAATAAACGCGCCGTATTAATCGACGATACGCCCCAAATCGCAGCGGGGCCGCTCAAAGCCGTATGCGAGCCGATAATAATCTCGTCATCGGTCACACCGCGCTCAGCCGCCGCTTGGGTGAAAGGCGCGCCAGCCAAAATTGATGCGATAACAGCCATCGCCAGCGTTTTTCCTGTTTTTACGAAAGCCATATTGTCCTCCAAATGCCGTTTACGCATACATTGCGTCAATCAGCGACTTATACGTTTCGGCCACTTTCGACCGTTTCAATTTCATCGTCGCCGTTAATTCTTCATCATCGGCGGTCAGTTCTTTGTCAATTATGGTGAACTTTTTGACGGTTTCAACCCGTGCAAAATTCTGGTTCACCTTCTCGACTTCTTCATTCACCAGACTGATAACCTCTTCGCGCGCGCACAGGCTGGCATAATCGGTAAACGGCACATTCAAATCCTGCGCATATTGCAGCACATTTTCATGGTCAATCATCACCAAACAGGTGAGGAATTTGCGCTTATCGCCAATCACAACCGCATCGGAAATATACGGCGAAAATTTGAGCTGGTTTTCAATCTCACTCGGCGTGATGTTTTTACCCCCCGCCGTGATGATAATATCCTTCTTGCGATCGGTGATTTTGAAATAGCCCTCATTATCCACTGAGCCGACATCGCCCGAATGAAGCCAGCCATCAATCACCGTCTCGGCGGTTTTTTCAGCTTGGTTGAGATAGCCCTTAAAAATATGCGGCCCGCGATACAGAATTTCGCCATCTTCGGCAATTTTCATCTCAACATAGGGCACAGCCTGACCGATAGAGCCGAGGCGATTGGCGCCATCGCGGTTTGACGAGGTAATGCCCGAACATTCGGTTTGGCCGTAAAGCTCATAAAGGTCGAGACCAATGGCGCGATACCAACGAATGAGGTCGGGCGACACGGGCGCGGCACCGGTAAACATGATGCGCGCGCGGTCAAGCCCCAACATGACTTTCAGATTGTGAAAGACCAGCCTTTCAGCGAGCCAACGCTGCGCGCGCAACAGCGCGGAGGGATTGCCGCTTTCCTCACGCGCTTCTTCATAACGCTCGCCCACGCTGAGCGACCATTCATAAGCAAAACGCCCCAGCCAAATCGCTTCTTTGACTTTAATCACCACGCCGGAATACATTTTTTCCCACATGCGCGGCACGCCGAAAAATACGGTTGGCGAGACTTCCATCGTGTTTTCGAAACTCGTATCCGGTGCTTCGACAAAGTTTACCACCCAGCGATAATGCAAGGCGAGGAAGACCGAGAAAGTGCGCTCGGCAATATGGCAGAGCGGCAAGATGGACATAATCTCTTCGTCCCAGCAATCACCAATCCAGACACGGGCATTTTTGGTCTGAAACAACACATTGGCATGCGAAATCATCGCGCCTTTGGGGGCGCCTGTGGTGCCTGATGTGTAAACCAAAAGCGCCGTGTCATCGGGCTGCACCGCGTCAATGCGCTTATCCCATTCGGCAGCAAATTCGCTCAGATGCGCGCGACCCAATTCATAGAAATCATCAATGAACATCACCTTATCGTCGCTAAAGGTTTTCAGCCCCTCATCTTCCAGCACAATGACCTTCTCGACCATTGGCAGGGCGTCGCGCACTTCGAGATATTTATCCAACTGCTCTTCGTCTTCGACGACCAAAAAGCGGGTCGCGCTATCAACGCAAATATGTTCAAGCTGGGTCGGCGCGTCAGTCGTATAAACGCCATTGGTTATGCCGCCGCTGCACATAATCGCCATGTCGAAAAACAGCCATTCCTTGCGGTTTTCGGCAATAATCGACACGACATCGCCGGGCTGCAACCCCATATGCATCATCGCCGCGCCCAATTCGCGCGCATGATTGTAATAATCGTCCCAGCTAAATTTATTCCAAATGCCGAACTCTTTTTCGCGCATGGCGAGGCCGTCGCCCAGCGCGGCGCAGCGTTTGCGGAAAAGTTGCGGCAGGCTTTGACAGCCTTCAACAATCGTCAGGGATTCACTCATATCGCTCATGCCGGCCTCCCCTTTAACGCCACGTCTTGCGCTGTTTCCAACGGCGATTGCCGCGCGCGCTTTCTTCTTTTTTGCCGAGATAAAACTCCTTAATATCGCGGCTGTCGAGCAAACGCTGACGGTCGCCCTCCATCACCACGCGACCGACTTCCAGCACATAACCGAAATCGGCAAGCTGCAACGCCATATGGGCGTTTTGTTCGACCAGCAAAATTGTCATTTTCTGTTCTTCATTCAGCCGTTTGATAATATCGAAAATCTCGCCCACCAGCTTTGGCGACAAGCCCAGCGAGGGTTCGTCGAGCAGCATCATGCGCGGGCGCATCATCAGCGCGCGACCGATGGCCAGCATTTGCTGCTGCCCACCCGATAAATAAGCCGCCTCATTTTTTGCGCGCTCGCGCAAAATCGGGAAATAGTTAAACACCGTCTCGAGGTCTTGCTCGATGGCATCTTTATCGCTGCGGCGGAAGGCCCCCATTTCGAGGTTTTCCTGCACCGACAAAAACGGAAATACTTCGCGCCCCTCCGGCACATGGCCAATGCCCTTATGCGCCACGCGGTCGGGTTCCATACCGGCAATATTTTCGCCGTGAAAACTAATCGTGCCCTTTTGCGGTTCCATTGCGCCGCTAATCGTCTTCAGCACAGTCGTTTTACCGGCCCCGTTGGAGCCCAGCACGGCAACAATTTTGCCCTCTTCAACATCAAGACTGACACCGCGAATGGCCATGACAGGCCCGTAAAAAGTCTCGAGATTACGGACTTCCAGAACATTATTACTCATGCCGCACCCCCCAGATAAGCCGCCACAACATCAGGGTGGTTCTGCACTTCCTGCGCGCTGCCCTCGGCAATGACGCGGCCATTATTCAGCGCCATTACGCGGTCAGATACTTCATTCACCAAGCTCATATCATGCTCAATCATCAGCACGGAAATGCCCAAATCATTTTTAATGTCATCAATCCAGAAACCCATATCTTCGGTTTCCTCAGGGTTCAGACCGGAGGCCGGTTCGTCGAGCAAGAGCAGTTCCGGCTCAACGCAAAGCGCACGTCCCAATTCGATTTTCTTGCGCACGCCATAGGGCAAATTGGCGATACGCTCATCGCGATAATGCGCCAGTTCCAAAAAGTCGATAACGTCCTCAACCTTGCGGCGATGCGCCAACTCGGCGCGCCGCACACCGGGGTCAAAAAACAATTGCCGCAACACAGGCAAGCGATTGTGAATCTCGCGCCCAATCAGCAGATTTTGCAGCACTGTCGAATGTTCAAATAACTCGATATTTTGAAATGTCCGTGCAATGCCGATGCGGGCAATTTCATCGGCGCGCGCATCGGTTATATCCGCACCCTTAAAGCGAATAGTGCCGTGGCTTGGCGCGTAGAAAGATGAAATCATATTGAAAATGGTCGATTTGCCCGCCCCGTTTGGCCCGACAATGGTGAACACCTCGCCCTTTTCCATAGCGAAACTGGCATCATCAACCGCTTTCACGCCGCCAAAGCTGAGGCTCAGATTTTCAATTTCGAAAAAACTCATCGCATGCGCTCCGTCTTCAGATAGCTGCGTTGGCGCTTAAACGTATTGCGGCGATAAAACGGAAAGCTTTCGAGGAAAGTGCGGAATTTGACCCAGCGTCCGTAAACCCCTTCCGGCTCAAAAATAATGAACAACACCAGAATGAGACCGAATAGCCCCGGCTCCAACCCGGGCTGCGTGCCAATGGCGGGGGGCAGCAAATCCTTGAGGATAGAAATTGAGGCCTCCAGAAGTCCGATGAGAAAGGCGCCGAAAATCGCGCCATGCACTGTGCCCAACCCGCCAACGACAATCATCAGCAGAAGTTGTATCGACAATAGAATGCCAAAGGTTTCAGGCGACAGAAATTGAATGAAATGCGCGAATAAGCCACCGGCCAGACCGGTTATCATGGCCGATAAAAGAAACGCCAATACTTTGGTGCGCGCCACGCGAATACCGAGGCTTTGCGCCGAAACTTCACTATCGCGCACAGCCAGCATGGAACGCCCAAGCGGCGAGCGCAAAATATTCAGCACCAGCGCAATCGCCATAATCAACAACACGAGAACCACATAATAATATTCCCACGCCTCAAAAATCTCATAGCCAAACAGCGCCGGAGGATCGACAACCATGCCGCGATTGCCGCCGGTCACGCTCTCCCAATGAATGACCACATCTTCGACGACAATGGCGAAAGCCAATGAGGCAATGGTCAGATAAAGACCGGTCATGCGACTGGCCGGAATTGCAATCATCAGCCCGACCACACCCGAGGTCAGCGCCGCAATCGGCAACGAGAAGATGAACGGCACACCTTGCGTCAATAAAAACGCATGAGTATAGGCGCCGATAGCCATAAAGGCGGCGTGCCCCAGCGACACTTGCCCAGTAAAGCCGGTTACCACCATTAAGCCCAATCCGGCAAGCGCGTAAATCAGCACGCGGGTCAGCTCATTCACCCAATAAGTATCAAGCACGGCGGGCGCGAGAAACACCGCCGCCAGCAGCAAGGCATACCAAAATACATAGCCGCTATGCTTGGCGAATTTTATGTCCTGATTGTAATCGGTTTTGAAAAGAACGCGCATCTGCTCACACCTTCTTCTGATAAATAGTGGCGAACAGGCCTTCGGGGCGCAGCATCAACACGGCGAACATAATCAAATAGCCGATAATGTTTTTGACCTCCGGCAGATAGGCCGCCGCGAAAGGTTCGGCAATGCCGATAATCAAGCCGCCAATCAGCGCACCGGGCAAAGAGCCGAAGCCGCCAATCACGGCAGCGGCAAAAGCCTTAATGCCGAGAAATCCGTTTAGCGGGCCAATCAGGGTAATCGGTGCCAGCAACACACCGGCGACACAGCTTATCGCCGCCGCCAGCCCCCAAACGCCGGAATAAACCAGTTTGACCGGAATACCGACATAAAACGCGGCAAGTTGATTTTGCGACGCAGCCTGCATGGCAATACCCCAACGGCTATAGCGCAAAAACAAGAAGATGAGTGTCACCACAACCACTGTGCCGCCCATAATCGCTAACCGGTCATGGCCGATAACTGCTCCGCCCATATTGGAGGTGCCAACAAATGGCGTGTCGAGGCTCAGCGGCGCTTGCCCCCAAATCATGCCGGCCACGGCGCGAAAAATAAAACCGAGGCTGATGGTTAAAATGACAATGGAGAATTGCGGCTGCCCGATAATGCGCCGCACGACAATGGCATCAACGAGGAAACCGAACACCGCCATCACCGCCATAGCGGCCAGCAAGCCTAGCCAGAAATTAAAACCCCATGTCACGATAAAGGTGAAGGCAACAAATGTGCCGACCATCATAATATCGCCCTGCGCGAAATTGACCATTTCCGTGGCTTTGTAAATCATCACAAAACCCATGGCGATAAGACCGTAAACACAACCTTGCGATAATCCGATAATCAGCAGTTGCAGAAACTCTGCCATAAACCCTTATTTATCCCTCCGCCTTATAAATAAGGCCGCTTAAAACTCAGTAAGAAAAGTGACGAAAATTGCAGCATCAATCAAGAAAAACGTGTCTTTAAAATAAAATAGAGGCGTCAACTCGATCAGTGCGTGGCATCATGAAGAAACCAACCGGCTTTTGCCGGTTTGCTTTTCCAGCCGCTCCGACTCCAGTTGGTCAATAAAATTGCTATATACCGAGAAGTTCCTCGCGAAATCATTGAGCTTGTCGCTTACATCTTCGACAATCGCGCCAAGCGCCTCCTTCAGCGCAATTGTTGGGCGGATAAAAACGTTTTTACCACAACGATGCTTCTCAAAATAACCGGCATCAATCATTACATTGATAAATTGACGAAGGCTCTCATGGTCGATGGGAAAATTGTATTGCAAACGCTTCAGCTCAACGCCGCCATGATCATCTCGGTCGAGAATAAAAAACGAGATTCCCCGCTTAAGCGGGCTCTTTAAAGCAAACGTCATGGTCTTTTTGAACCGTGTGTAAATATCGAAACTCTGGGTGGTGAGGTAAACCTCGCGCACAGTCGGGCGCATGGGTAGCAAGCGACGCTGATTGCGCACAAGCCATTCTTGGCTAACCTTGTGAACTTCCCGCAGCAATCTATGGTCTGGCAAAATCTCATAATCGGGTCGCCCCCGCGCCTTCACAAAGCCGCCGCGTTCTGCCCCGCGAAGCGTCAGGCGCAGGCTCTCAGCGCTGCACCCGATGAGGCTTACAAGGTCACGCGGCACGACGCGGCGTCCCTCTTCATACATAAGCAAAATATGGCCGAAAATTAGCTCTTGATTGCTGGGTCGTTTATCAAACTCAAGACCCTCGGCAATCTGATCGCATGCAAGAATTTTACATATACTGTCTTTGGTAAAACGCATAAATGGCTCTCCTTCAAAAATCGAAGCAAATCCCCACCGGCGAAGCAAGCAAAAACATAACAGCTTTTTTGGGTTGAGGACGCTTCGCAAACTCTCAAAAATAAAAACCTGATTAGGAGGGAGAATATGACTGAATTAGAACTATGGAATCTGGCCGTTGAAAACCGTCAGGTTTATGGAATCTATAATCTCGGATACGGCATGTTGAGCCTGGTGATTATCGTGATTGCTTATCTCGTGCGCCACCAGCCAATGTGGTTTCGCGGTGCATCAGCCGCCATCGCCGTATTCTTTATTTTCAATACATTCACAATGCTCGTCACAAGCCAAAACGGTTTCTTCGGTCTGGCCACCACGCTTAGCTCAATGGCCGCTGAAGGGAATGCACCCATGATGAAAGCCTTTATGGCTGCCAATGGCATGAGTGTTGGCGCACCGGTAACACCACCGGCTTGGCAAGCACTTGGCCCGCTGGCCATGTTGGCGCATGCCGGTCTGTCTGTTTATCTGTTCGTTGCCGCCAAATGGGACGGCGCGAACGCTTAATTGAACTCAAGGAGTAAAATCATGTTGTTTAGAGTAATGATTGTTTTGCTTGCGATGACCGGCTTCGCCCGGGCGCAAGCCGTATGGGTAGATTATGCTTGGGCCGTTGAACCGGCCAAAGAAAATCGCTTTTTCGCAGCCATTGATAAATTCACAAACTCCGATGCCTTCAGCAATTTTGAAGGTCGGATGCTGGTGAATGCGCATGCCGCCAATGGCGCACAGCCGCAAAACTTCTCATTCGCCGTTATCTATGAAGATTTAGCGACATTTGAAGCCACCCAAGCACAGCTGAACGGCACCGCCGATTGGGACCGATTCCGCAAAGCGCTGGCCGCCAATGGCAGCTTGGTGAGCGAGACGGTTTACACCCATGTCAAAGGCTGGGGCGAAATCAATAATGAGAATTTTGCTTGGGAAGGTGCCGCCGCGCGCGTGACTAATCCGGCAAACTATATTGCCCGCCTAAGCCGTTTGATGGATTCGAACATTATGGCAGATGCGCCATTATCCATCGACGTTTGGCGCGTGACAGCCGGTGGCGCGCCGGGCGTCAGCCATATTGTTGTCTTTGGCGGCGATAGCTGGTCGGAAATGGAAAACTTCCGCGCCGAGTCAGCCAAGAATCCGGATTTCGTTGCGGCGATTGCCGGTATGGCGAAAGTCCGCACGCTGTTGGGCGCATTATGGACGCGCACGGCGGCGAGCTATGGCCCGCTTGACCTGAACAGCCTGCGCTAGGCAAATGAAAAATGAAACGGGCGTTTGGTAATCCTTGATTACCATGCGCCCGTTTTTTACTTCACTCACCAATTAAAAAGAGCGGCGCTTTACTCTCCCCACGCCCCGTGAAATTCAAACACCACGGCTTCCTCATCACCGACAACCCAGCCATCATGGCCCGGCGCGATGGCATAAGCATCGCCTTCGCTATAGGTCATCTCCGTGCCGTCATCGTGGCGCGCCGCGACTGTGCCCTTCATGACCACACCCAAATGCCGCGCCTGACAGCTATCCGTCCCGACGGTCGGCTTAATGTCTTCCGACCATTTCCAGCCGGGCTTCAGCGTCAGCTTCATCACGCGCTGCCCGCCAATGTTCAAAGTCTCAACGCGCGCATTATTGGGTTCATTGACATCGCCATCTGTGGCGAAATTTTTCACTTCAATCGATTCCATAACAGTCACTCCCTTTGCAGAAACCAAAGATTTCCACGCGCCGCTATCGGCGAACAACCCAAAAATACTGTATTGATAATATGGAAGAAAATGGTGCCGGCACACGGACTTGAACCGCGGACCCTCTGATTACAAATCAGATGCTCTACCAACTGAGCTATACCGGCACTCGGGCATTTAACTAGCTTGTCTGTTTCACCTTTGCAAGTGGTTAAGCAAGCTCACCTATGGGGTGATGATAATGCCCTCTTCGGCGCGCAAATCGCCAATGACAACGCGGTCATAAATCGGCCTGAACGCTTCCAGACCTTGTGTCTCATGCACATCAAGCCAACTGCCTGCATGAGCCATGCCGTCTGCCAGAAAACCGGCGACTTTCTGATTAAAGTCCAAAGCCCCCCACTCTTTCGCGCGGCGCGCAATATGGCCCGGCGCAAAAAACATGGCGCTCCGCTCTGCGATAAGTTGTGCCGCAGCCGGGTCTTTTTTGGTCTCGCTATCGTCCCAATGGGTCAGGCCGACATTGTGACACCAATGCATATTGTCGCCCAGCGCCCCATGCACCGCGCCCAAAACGGCACGATTACCCGACATATCAGCGAGCACAGAGCCGGTGTTGGGCAAGGCGTCCAAATCGTCATATCCGATTACCGTGTCATAGCTGCCGGTTTTTTCAACAAAGCCGACATTGCCCGGCGACGTCAGGCCGATAATGGCCGGACGCGCACCGTCAATTTGCGACAGGCCGAAGGCCAAGCCGATAGCCGTTTTGGACGAGGCCGACAAAATCACCACTTGCTCGGCATTCCGATAATTTTCTTCCTGCAACGCATCACAAAGGCAAAATGAGGTGCCGTAAAGCGGGTTCAGCAAGGCGCGCAAATTGTCATTTTGCGGTTGCCCCGCGCCAAGACGGTCATAGCTGTTATAGACGGCCGGCAATTCGGCGCGGTGCGGCGCTCCATCGACAAAGCGCTCATCCGACACACGCACCGGCAGCATTTTCAAAAAATTGGCCATTGGGAAATAGCCATAGCTGCGCTCACCGATTTTCATATCGGGATTATTGCTGGCAACAATCTCGGCAAAACCCCATACCGGCACAATGCCCCAATCAGCATCATCGCCAGCCGCCAGATGCGGCGGAAAAAATTGCCAATAGCCGATTTGCTCACCGACCGCGCCATAGGTCACATTATTGGCGGTGAATGAGAAGCGTTCAACTTTGACCAGAATTTCGCCATCGGCCAGGGTGAAATCATCGGCTTGATTGCCAATATCGACCAGACGGGTTTTTGTAATATCGTTTTTATGGGTCTGAAATTCAGCCATAGCTTCCTCCTTAATCGGATGCGTTCAATGTCTCGGCCAGTTTCATCAAATTGCCGACCGCCTTGGGAGCATTGTCTCGAATTCTAAGCAGAATATCCATTTTTTCTTTATCTTCAGGGTCAACATTATTGGTCAACTTGCTGAAACCGTCGAGCCGATTGCCCTGCACCCATTGGCGCAGCGGCTTGTCTTGTGACCAATTAAATTGGTTCATCATGGCGGCCAAGGTCATCGGCACGAAATCTTCAGCCTGATTGGGCAACGGCACAACATTACACAGCCGGTTTTTTTCTTCTTCATCATCATAATGCGCCTCGACATAAGCAATCATCGATCCGCTAAATACCGGCATGAAGCTGCGCACGGTTTGCGGCGTAATGAGGTTGCCTTCAAATACCGGCTTGGGCGTCATTTGCGGCATGGTGCGCGACAGGCTGGCTGAGCAATCGACATGCACAATATCCGCCCCGGTCTCCAATTCGCCATCATCAAGAATGATTTTATCCATTTGCAAGGCCGACACCCGCCCCATGCGAATAATGTTTTTAATTTGCCGCAGCGCCGCCAATTCGGCTCGGCTAATGGTAGCGGCGTGAAACATGGTCGGGCGCACATTTTCGTCTATGCGCACCATGCAGCCGACAGCTTCCAGACGGTTATACATATCGTCGATATCTTGAGCCGCCGCCAAAGCTTCGAACTGATTGGCCCAATTGCCGAATGTATCGGCAAAAAATTCTTCCGAATTTTGCGCAAATTCGCGCGGCAGCATCCACGCATCCCGCGGCATAATCCAGCGAATAACATCAGCCTCAACGCCATTTTGCAGCAACCACAAACACGCATCCATGCCGGTCTTGCCCGAGCCGATAACAACATAGCCTTTCGGCGCAGTTTTCAGCCTCGGCAAATCATTCAACGGCATGAAGTTGACGCCATCGGCGATGGTGAAAGCCGGTGTGTGCTGCGCCGGCACATCGACGGTCAGCCGCGTCGCATCGACCAGCTTTTTATATGTCACCCGCGTTTCCTGCCCGCCGGTCAGCGAGGTAAACACCCCATCGCCGAGATAATCGGACATGGGGAAATAGCGCACGCGGCCGCTCGGCAGCAAGGTTTGCTGCATCACATCATCAAAATAAGAACTGACTTCGGCCCCCGATGCCAAATCATAAAGCCCTTTGTTGAAACCGACCTTGTCTTTTTCAAAACGGCTCAACTCGCGCGACGCAACGCCAAAAAAACTGGATGGCTGGTGTAAGCGCACAAAAGGATAAGCGACATTCCAATGGCCACCCGGTTTGGCATGGCGATCGACAATCACCATATCGGCATCGCTCTCGGTCAAAAAAGCATCGGCAAAGGCCATGCCCATGGCACCGCTGCCGACTATCAGATAATCGGTTTCAATCTCGTTCACGCATAACTCCTATTTGTGACGGGATATAGGACAAAAGTCCAAAATGTCAGGGGTCTTAAAAGGCCACTTATTTTGGTTGTTTGTGCAGCGGCATTTGGAAAACCATGCCACGCTGCGGTTTGTCGAGACCAATTTTGCTGCAAATCAAATCAAATATTTTTGTCGCGTGGCGGTTCTCCACCAAAATGGTGACAATGTCATTTTCCGATGCCGAGCCGAACTCGCGAAAGGCAAATAAATCTTCTGTCCGCCCCGCCTCAACGAAAATGCCGATAATCTTCTTATCGCCATGCAATTCGTTCATCAGCTCCAGACCGGCGCCCTTATGCATAAATGCTCCGATTTCGGTAATCATTTTTTGGCCTTTTTGGTCGGGCGGCGGGTCGCGGTTTTACGTTTCTTGGGCTTGGGCTTGGGCTTGTCAGCTTCGGCCAACACCTCATCAGGAATATAAGTGGCAATGCGGTCAAGCTTGTTCATGAACATGATGCCCATGCCCGGCTTGTCCAACTCACCGGCCAAATACATCGCCTCAAATACGCGGTCGGCTTGTTCTTCAGAAACAATAATACGCACCATTTCTTTTTGCTCATCAATGGTCACGCCCATCAGCCCCATGCGCTCGCGCACCCCTGTGCCGCGCGCATAGGTTACGGTCGCGCCTTGCGCGCCGACATTTTGTGCCGCTTTAACAACCGTATCGGCGTGGCTTGCTTGCACAATGCAGGTAATGATCAATGCATCGGTGAGATAAGTAATCTGTCTATCGGCCATGATGCCTCCTCTATTTGGCTTCCGCCGCCAAGGCGCGCGATTGTTTGAAGCGAATATATTGTCCCATGCCCAAAACGGCGATGATTGGCCCAATACTGGCCATGCTCAAAATGCCGAAGCCTTCAACCGCTGACACGGCATTGCCCAGCCCCAGCCCCATGGCGAGCACCAAAGGCACGGTTACCGGGCCGGTAGTCACGCCGGCGCTGTCCCAAGCGACATTGACGAATTCTTCGGTTGAGAAAAAAGTCAGCACCAGCGCGATGAGGTAAAGCGGTATCAACAGCATGGCGAGGTCAATCTCAAACAAGATTTTCGCAATGCCCAGCGCAATGCCGAAAGCCACGCCGGTGGCCACGGAATACATCAACATGGATTTGCGGAACGCACCATTGGTCAGGTTTTGCACGGTCAAGCCCAGCGCATTCAGGGCCGGTTCGGCCAAAGTTGCGCCAAAGCCCATAAACCAAGCAAATAATATAACCAAGACCAGCCCCAAAGCTGCGGTGTAAATCGGCGAGATTTCGCTAATCGCGATTTCCATAAAGGCGGCAGGCAAAACCGCGCCGGTTTGAGCGCCAATGGCGCCCAGACCATAAGTCAGGCCGACATTAAATACGCACATGCCGACAATCGACAAAATCAGGCCGTAACCGGTGAACAGCTTATTGGCCAACCCTTCGCGCAAGACAATGAACAGTACAAACATCAGGAACAAGACCAGCGGGGCAATGGCGCGCACGCCCAGCACAACTTCTTGCAGCGGCGAAACGGCCCAAATGCTTTGCTGTGCGTCAGCCGCAGCGCTGCCTGCCGTGGCGGCAGCGACAACAATCTGTTCGGCACTGACTTGCGTGCTGACATAGAGCGACAGCAGCAGAACGGCGATGATGGGAAACAGCGAGGCCAGCGTTACCACGCCAAAGCCCGACAGCGAATTATCGCTGTTTTGACCGGCTGAATTGGCAATGCCGATGCCGAGTGACAAGACCAGAGGCACGGTTACCGGGCCGGTGGTCACTGCGCCGCAATCCCATGCCAGCCCCAAAATGGCACGCAAATCATTATTGCCATAAACCACAAGTGTGAGGCCGAGCGTCAGGCCGACGGCGATATAAATCATCGGCTTTAACGACCAGCCATAAACAAAGCGCAATGTGCCGAGCACGGCGGCGAGACCGACCCCGGCCCCGACCAGCAAGACCAGCGGCAGCGTCCAATTATTCAATATTTCGTAAAGATATGGCGCGCGGGTGACATCAACCGATGCGCCAAATGCTTGCAGCGCACCAATCGCCGGTTCGGCAAAAGTCACACCGACACCGAGAATGGCAATAATGGCCAACATGACAGGCATGCTGGCTTTGCGCGGCAGCTTATCACCAATCAGCGTGCCAAACGGCA